>ERZ507362.169-NODE-169-length-22355-cov-6.56924_pt1 | contig 22355 bp, 25 predicted proteins | sample MGYA00512311_ERZ507362 | MGnify/ENA metagenome assembly ERZ507362 | reverse complement strand
GACGCTCTTCCGATCTCTATTCTAACACAAAAATATAATAAAAAAAGAGTTGTAATGCAGAGAATATAGGATTTATGGTTGACAGGGATTGTATAATAAAATTACGGATAAAAATGAGACACAGAGGAGGAGAATTTATGGGTATTAATGTCCGAAAGTTTGAAGAAAAAGACATAGAGAGTATGATTTCCATATGGAACGAAGTGGTGGAGGAGGGCGTGGCTTACCCGCAGTTGGATTTGCTGGATGAGAAAACGGGCGCGGAATTTTTCTGCTGCCAGACATACTGCGGGGTGGCGGAGGACGCAGGGACAGGTGAGATTCTGGGACTGTATATTCTGCATCCGAACAATGTGGGCAGATGCGGCCATATATCCAACGCCAGTTATGCGGTGAAGTCTGCAGCCAGGGGAAAACACATCGGGGAGATGCTGGTAAAGGACTGTCTCATACAGGGCCGCATGTGCGGATTCCGGATTCTGCAGTTTAATGCTGTTGTGAGGACTAACAGGGCAGCACGGCATCTGTATGAAAAACTGGGATTTAAACAACTGGGCGTCATTCCCGGCGGCTTTCTGATGAAAGATGGGCACTATGAAGATATTTGTCCATATTACAGGGAATTGTAAATGAAAAAGGGAGCATCTGTCCAAAGGAGTCAGGCACACCGGTGCCTGGCTTTTTTTCTGCTGCTGCTCGGGAGAAATATTTTGGGTTTTGTTGTACGGAAAACGCTGTCTATAGAACGAATTTTAATCCGATACAAATAAAATTTATCGTAAAACAATAAAAATATATTGACTTTCCGATTCGCAGGCAATATAATGGAGCCAGAAAGGACAGAAATCATTTATCTATTTTGAAACTGCAGGAGGAGAATCATGAAGCAAACAGAAATGTCAAAGTATTTGAAATTAATAACAGCCGGAACCGGAATCCTGTTTCTGGCGCTGGTGGCGTGGTTTTTGCCCTCGGTACTGAGGCAGGTGCTGGACGGACAGGCGGGAAAAGGTGTGTATTGGGGAACCTGTATCTTCATCTGGATAACAGCGATTCCCTGTTTCCTATGTTTGGTCAAATTCTGGGGCGTATGCAGCAGGATCGGAGAGAACAAGTCTTTCTGCCGGGAAAACGCAGAGGCGCTTAAGCAGATGAGCCACTATACACTGGCTGACAGTGTGCTTTACGCCCTGTTTCTGGCAGTGTTCTGTGTTCTGGGGTGGTATTCTCTGGGGATCGGCTATTTATTCGGCATTGTTTTGATTTTGTTTATCTGCATTACACTCACAGTCCTGTGTGCTGCCCTGTCCCATTTGGTCTATAATGCAAGCCAAATACAGGAAGACCAGGATCTGACCATATAGGAGGGACAGAAGATGGCGATTATTATTAATATAGATGTTATGCTTGCGAAGCGGAAAATGAGCGTCACGGAACTGTCTGAGCGTGTGGGAATCACAATGGCCAATATTTCGGTATTGAAAAACGGCAAAGCCAAAGCGATAAAGATCAGCACATTAAACAGTATCTGCAAGGCCCTGGAATGCCAGCCCGGAGATATTCTGGAGTATGTGGACGATTAATATATGGGTAGTTATCAAACGCTCACGGCAGTTTGGGGTTAAAAAATCAGAAGTGAGAAAGGAGCAGTAAAATATGAATACGGAAAAACAAATGCCGGCAGGCAGTGAGAACGGTCTGCCCTGTGAAAGTGCGCCTGTTTTTGAGGAAAATGAGTGGATAAAGGCAAAACCCATAGAGGCGGATGGAAAAGATAAATGTTTTGCCTGGCTGTATTTGCTGGTGGGATATGGGTTTGTATATACCTTTACCAGCATGGATTTCGGCAGTCATTTGGCATTTTATACTGCTGCATATGCGGCTGCAGTACTGGCCTATATTTTCCTGAAGGGGGGACGTCCGGGACGGGAGAGCTGGTTCTGGATGGTCATTATGCTGGGCGTTGGAGTGCCGTATGCCTTTTGGAGCGCCATGCCGTTTCTGCAGGTCCCAATGCTGATCGTATGTGCGGCCTACTGGACACTGCTTATATCCGGCAGTCTTCTGGAAAAGGATAAGACGTCGGAGTGGGTTGTGTTTGACGGATGGAATGCATTGCTGCGGGTGCCTTTCGGTAACTTCGGATGTGGTTTTAAGATTATAACGGGAATACACGAGGACAGGGAGACGGACGAGGAGCTTCAAAAGAAGGGCAGAGGGAAGGATATCCGCTATATTATCCTGGGCATTATCATAGCTGTCCCTGTTCTGCTCCTTGTGCTTCCCCTGTTGTCCAGTGCGGATGAAGGGTTTCAGAGGCTGATGCAGAACAGTGGTTTGTATATCCAGGAGCACTTTTTGTATACTCTTGCCAGGATGATACTTTCCCTGCCTGTTTCGGCATATTTATTCGGACTGATTTACGGTGGAATCCATAAAAGAAATACGGACTGCATTGACAAAGAGGAGCTCCGGGAAACCTCCCGCTCTATCCGGATCGTGCCCAATACGGCCGTCACTACAGCCATACTGATCGTATGCGCGATTTATCTGCTGTTCATAGGGCTGCAGGGAAAATATCTGTTTTCCGCCTTTGCCGGAATCCGGCCGGAGAACTTTACCTATGCGGAATATGCCAGGAGAGGATTTTTTGAACTCTGCCAGATCGCTGCGCTGAATCTGGTCCTTCTGCTGGGGGCCAATTTGTTTTCCAGAAAAGGAAAAGAGAGCAGTGCAGTGCTGCGCTGGCTCAATGTCCTTCTTTCTGTACTCACTCTGCTTCTTATACTGACTGCCATGAGTAAAATGGTGCTTTATATAGCCGCCTTTGGCTTTACCATCAAGAGGGTACTGACAATGGTGTTTATGATCTGGATGGCAGTGGTGTTTACCCTGGTTATTGTGCGCCAGTGGAGAACGTTTCCCATGGTACGGATCAGTGTTATAACGGGAGCCGTTTTATACTGCATGCTCTGTGTACTTCCGGTTGAATATATGATGGATTCTTATAATCAGAAATATTTTCCGGAGCAGATAACAGAAGAAAACATATATTAGACATGAATATCCCTGCGCTTATAATCTTTTAGATTGGGAAGGTGCAGGGATTTTCAGCCTGAGAAATGTAAATGACGGATATGCTAATTTTTGATTTGATTTAATGCAGCTATGGGCAGGCCTGTTTTTGCGGAGATTTCTTCCGGGCTTTGGCCTTTTAGAAGCAGTTTTAATGCGAGTTTTTCCTGTTGGGCCTTTTTAAGTGCCTGTAATGTCTGGAGTTTCTCAATATTGGCTTTTTCAAGTGCCGCATCTTTTTCCATCTCCACTCTCCTCACAGCTTCCATTTTCTCTTCTTCAAATAATCTGGCAACCTTCGTCATCATAATCCACTCCTTTACCTGATTGGCATACTTGGAATCCACAATTTTATCCGCAAATGTTAAAGCTCCCGATATGACAAACAACTGCTGATCTTCGTCGGCAATCTGTTTTGCAAGTTCCACAATCTCTTTCAGGGCGGCTCGCTGTGCAGACTTCTTCTGCTTTGTCAGGGGAAGAATCACAAGCAGCATGAGTTCCTGATCTGTCAGCCGTTCTCCTCTTTGAATCTTATCCGCAATAGGTGGGAGTACGGTGTCCATATGAATTTTGGACAGATATCCTGGTTCAATAGTCAGTTTCAGACAGCCCACGTCCAGCGTAGGATTGATATTGCGGACATTAATTTCTTCCTGTCCCATACCGTTTTAGAAACCTGGCTATGTGATTGATATATTTCACTTTGCTTAGCTCCGTGTACTGGCTTTCATAGTCGATTAGTGCCACAGAATGATCTTCCAGCTCAAAGAGATTATCCGTACTGAGTTCGCTGGCCTCGATTGCCGGCAGATTCACCGGAAGGACATTCACAACCCGGGACATAGGAATGCCATAGACCTCAAGGGATTTTCCTTCAGCCCGTGACCGAATATTTTTGATACGATATCTTTATTTTGATATGCAATATCACTCATGCATTATTTCCTTTTATTTTAGCAAATTATAACAAGATATTCAATCGAAAATTATGTCAAAGGCAGCACCACGGTTTCAAACAGACACGGCAAAATAGTGACATAAGTTCCGCATCCGGATATTTTGTTTTCATAAATAAATTGAGATTTTTGGCGAAACGCCGGAATGCAGGAAAACCTGCTAAGATGAATGATCTGGCTGCAAATGAGCCATACCCGTATCGGGCAGCCTGCCTTATAGCCCGCTATATACTGCAGGGTTAAATAACAGATAGTGACAGGATACAGCATTCGGATGTTCTGTCAATGGGTTATAAAAATTTTATATTTTGGCTCCTGTTATTTGCAACAGACCAAAGGTCGAGATAGTTCCCTCTGTTCAGAATCTCTGCTATTTGTTATAATTTCAGGATAGATAACGAAAAAAAGGAGTACAGATGAAGAAAATAGCAGTGATTGAAGACGACGAACTTCTAAATAAGGCCCTTGTCATCACTCTGGAAAAAGAGGGGTATCAGGTGACCGCCGGAAAATCATGCAGGGATGGGATCGCTCTGCTGCAGGATAACCCTGACCTGATGTTGGTTGACATAAATCTGCCGGATGGGAATGGAATCTCCATCTGCCGGGAGGCGGAACGCTTTAGTAAGATACCGGTTCTTTTTCTGACTGCCAGGGATGAAGAGCGCGATATGCTGGAGGCATTCGAGGCCGGATGTGATGATTATGTGGTCAAACCTTTTCAGATGAGTGTGCTGAAAAAGCGGATTGAGGCCATTCTGCGCCGAAGCGGCGGGGAGGAAGACAGTTTTCTGTTTCGCGGCCTCAAGATCAATTGGAAGAAAAAACAGGTGTTTTACCAGGAGCGTCAGATAAATCTCACGGCAAAGGAGTACAGTCTTCTGGAACTTCTGGTCCAAAACCGCGGACAAATTCTGACAAAGGAGACCATACTGGAGAGGATCTGGGATATTGACGGTCAGTTTGTGGTGGAAAATACAGTGAGCGTCACCGTCAACCGCCTGAGAAAGAAAATAGAACCGGACAATGCCCATCCCATATTTGTGAAAAATGTATTCGGCCTGGGATACACTTTCGGAGATTAGCCTATGAAGAAAAAGATATATTACACTGCAGGAATCCTGCCCATTGCCGCGGGGATTCTGGCTTCCTTTCTGACCGCGGATGCCGGATATCTGCTTCTGACGGCCTGTTTTCTCTGCTGTTATCTCCCGGTGTTTTCAGGTATAAGAAAAAAATACGAGGATGATCTGATACAGATATCCGATATTCTGGAACAGCTTATTCAGGGAAACGGCAGCCCTGTCACAACAGAAACCGCTGACAGCCTGGTATCAAAACTCCAGGCACAGACTGTAAAAATCCATGCCATTGTGACAAAATACAATGAAAAACTTTTGGAAGAACAGGAGGAGGTCCGCCGTTTTCTGTCAGAGATTGCCCATCAGATCAGAACCCCTCTCACCAATATGGAGACCTACCTTTCCCTTCTGCGTGAACAGGAGCTGACAGCAGAGGAGCAGGATACCTGCATCCGGGCAGTGGAGCAGTCAGAGCGGAAGATAAAGTTTCTCACAGAGAGTTTCATTTCCGCATCCCGCATGGAACATCGCATTATCCAGATCAGAAAAGAGAGACAGAACCTCAGAAAGACCCTGGCAAGAGCCATTTTCCAGGTAAGGAGAAAGGCAGAGGAAAAACACATGGAAATAACTCTGGATTGTCCGGAAAACATCTCTCTTCCCCATGACAGAAACTGGATCTCCGAGGCAGCAGCCAATCTGCTGGACAACAGCATTAAATATTCCCCTGAAAATTCAGAAATTATTGTCCGGGCAGTGAAAAATGAAATGTTCACACAGATTGAAGTCCGCGATTTCGGCATGGGGATCGTTGATGATGAAAACCGCATCTTCTGCCGTTTTTACAGGGGGAGCAATGTGAACAGCCAGGAGGGATTCGGTATAGGACTGTATATCACAAGAGAGATCGTGAAACAGCATGAAGGGTTTTTGAAAGTGAAAAGGGAAGCGGACGGTACTTCCATCTCCATTTATCTTCCCTGTTAGAAGATTGTTAGATTTACCTGCTATCCTCATATCATGACAGCAGAAATAACAGAGAAGCCCGCATGAGGTGTGTGCATTTCCTGTTAAGCACGACAGGCACACAGCAGGAATGCCTTAACCGGCACAGCCTGCGGCGGGCAGGCAAGGAGGAAAGTATGGAAATATTAAGGACAAGAGGCCTTGAGAAGATTTACAAAACAGGGGAGCTGGTAGTCCGGGCATTGGACGGCGTGGACATAGATATCAGTGAGGGAGAATTTATCGCAGTCATAGGTTCCTCCGGGTGCGGCAAGACCACCCTTCTCAACATGCTGGGAGGTCTGGACTATCCCACCACCGGAAGCGTGATGGTAAGAGGATATGAGCTGGCAGCCATGGATAACGATGAACTGACCGTATTCAGGCGCAGGAACATCGGCTTTGTTTTCCAGAATTATAATCTGGTTTCCGTGCTCAATGTGTATGAGAATATTGTTCTGCCTTTGAAGCTGGATGGTGTGAAGATCAACAAAGAATTTGTGGACAGGATCATTCATTCCCTGGGCCTGGATGAGAAGGTGCACCAGATGCCGAACACCCTTTCCGGCGGGCAGCAGCAGCGAGTCGCCATAGCCAGGGCGCTGGTGACAAAACCGGCCATCGTTCTGGCGGACGAACCCACCGGAAACCTGGATTCCAAAACCGGTCTGGAGGTAATTGGTCTGATGAAGACCATGGCGGAAGAATATTCCCAGACCATAGTCATAGTCACCCACAATGAGGAGATTGCCCAGATGACCGACCGGATGATCCGGATGGAAGACGGGCGGATCTGCAGGAGGGAGGAATGACTATGGAATTAAGGAATAACAACAGGGAAGTCATCCGGGAGCTTGCGCGGGCCAATTACAGGAAGAACAGGGGGAGAAACCGTGTCCTGACGCTGGCAGTTGCCCTGGCTGTGTTCATGGTATTCGGAGCATTCAGCATTGCTAGGGGGAAAATGGAGGCAGACTATCTCTTATACGCCAGAAATGACGGCAGCGTTGCCAGCCTCTCCCTGGAAGACGGCTCAGAAAAGCAGTATGAAAAAATAAAAACACTGGATTATGTGAAAAATACAGGCCTGGAAAAAGACTTTGCCGTCTGGTATAAGGGCGGAGCACCTGTACTGGGCTGTACGGTTCTCGACAATACGGCATTTGAAAAACTGATAAGACCGGCCTACACAGATGTCACAGGCCATTACCCGGAAGAAGCGAATGAAGTTATGCTCCCCCTTCGTGGATTAGAGCAGCTTGGCATTGAAAATCCCCATATAGGAATGACACTGGATGCAGAACTCCGGTTTCAGGAGAACAGGGATGCCATAGAGAGCAGTTTCGTCTTATCCGGTTATTATAAAGATTATGTAAACCCCATATTGAATGCCCCTGTGGCCTACTTCTCTGAGAAATATCTGGAAAGTCTGGGGATTCCCCTATTTCCGGCCAGCTATATTCTCATGGAACAGAACGGTTTTTTTGCAGACGGTGAACTTATGGAGGCGAAACTTTATGAGGATGTGTCCACGGAATCTGTTGCCCAGCAGTTTATTGGGATGAATTCCCTGGCATTTACGGTGGTGGAGGATTTTATCGGCAGCTATATGGTGGCATTTCTCTGCAGTGTTATGATTCTGGGGGGAGCCTTTCTGCTGATTTACAATGTAATGTCCATCACTCTTGGCAATGATATCCGCCAGTATGGTCTGTTGAAAACCATTGGCACGACCGGCGGACAGATCAGAAAGATTGTGTTCTGCCAGACCGGGAGAATGATTCTTGCGGGATGCCTTTTAGGGGCTGCTGCCGGTTCTTTTGTGGTGAAATTTTTGCTTCCGGGGACGCTGGGAGAATTATATCTCCACGGAATGGGAAGTGCCGGAGGGATGGCTGTGTTTTATCCCGCATTTCTGGCAGCCAGTGTGGTGTTTGTAGGACTGACAACGCTTCTGGCCGCAGGGATCGCTGTCAGAAAAGTGGTGAAGTTCAGTCCCATAGAGTCTGTCCGTTACGAGGAGACTGCATCTGCGGCAGCCAGCCATACCTACCGCCGTCAGAGGCGCACCCGGCAGCCGCGGAGCAGTATCCTGCAGAGATGTGGAAGCAGGAAACACTGCGGTGACGGGGCATCCATTGCAGGGATGGCATGGCGGAATATCACACGTTCCGGGAGAAGATTTGCAGTCACCCTGCTGTCCCTGAGCATGGGGTGTATCTGTGCGCTGGGAGCAGTAGTCATAAGCAGGGGGACGGATATTACAAACAGTATTGAGGAGCGGCACGACTTTGAAATCAGTACTTTTACAAACATTGACCGCGACGCGGGATATGCATCATATGATTGGGATGATAACACACCGGTCATTACAGAAGAGTTAAGAGACAGAATACTTGCAGTTGATGGTGTGTCTGAAGACAAAATGGGATATACAAAAGGCTGCTTTGCCATGATCAATATGCCCTCTGAGACAAACGGAACTGAGGAAGGAGGGGACGAAGCCCTTCTGCCCCGTCTGAAATCTGTATACGGCACCACAGCCGTAAGTTTTTTTGCCACGGTACAGATTGTAGACGATGCGTTTGTTGAGGAACTGAGAGAGTATGTGGAGGAATATGGGATAAATGCGGATGTGGACAGCCTGGAAAACGGTACAGGCACCATGCTTCTGCATACGCATGAGCTGTCAAAAGAATTGCAGGAAGATGGTGATGAAACGATTGGAATGCCTCTGCATTTTTACAGCCTTTCACTATTTGAGAATAAAGTGGATGACAAGTATCTGAAAGGGGAACTTTCCTGCGCCGGATACCTGGATATATCAAAAAAACACTTTCCCAAACTGAATATGACAACCCACGGAAGCGGGATCAATTATTTTATCATGACAGAGAAGGCTTTCAGGAGCCTGAATTTCAAGGAAAAAATCTTCGGTATACAGATTGATGTGGACAGGCAGAAGGAACCGCTTATCAAACAGGAGATTACCGGAATTATACAGCAGGACAACAGGACCAGAGATGAAAAGCACTACATCTATATGAACAGCAAATCAGATGCCCTGAATGACGCCTCCTCCTATATCCGCGCTAGCCGGATTGTTATGGGGGTACTGAGCGTTCTGCTGATGGTGATGGGAATTGCAAACTATTTCAATACACTTTATACAAGTCTGTCATCCAGGCAGAAGGAACTGGCTGTTATGGAGAGCGTGGGGATGACCAGAAAACAGCTTGGCAGGCTGGTGGTCCTGGAAGGTGCATTCTATGGCCTGAGTGTGATTGGGATTCTTCTTACGCTGGGCTCCGCTGTCCTCTGGTTTCTGGGAAAGGCCATAAAACAGGACCTGCTCTATTTTAAATTCTATTATCCCTGGGCATGGACGGCAGTAATCGCGGCAAGCCTGCCTGCAATCTGTATACTGACCGCAGTCTTCATGTACAGACGGATGACGGGAAAGAGCATAACGGAGCGTCTGCGGAGATATGCGGACTGACGCTGCCTGCAATTTATGCAGATAATCTGCAGGTTTCATTAATATAGCCCGTTACGCCCTGGCTTTGAAAGGTTGATTGCACTTTTCAAAGCTAAGGTGTAACGGGCTGCGTTGAATCATCAGGGTTTTATTGACACTATTATTTGATTTGTCATTGACTTAACATAGAAAACCACCCGAATACTTGGCCAGTTGAGGGTGGTTTTTCATCCCATTATTAGCAGGTCAACCCACCTTGTGGGCGGTTGTTCCTTTTATATTTTTATCATAATAGATTCAAGAAATTAATTCAAGATATACTTGTCTTGTTTATTACCACAATTTACAACTAATAAAATATAAATTTTAAAATTATCTGTAACGAAAGAAACGCTGGCAGCTCTTATGGATAAGGAGGACGAAAGATGCAGGATATAGAGCAGATTTACACAAAATATGCTGTCCAGGTATACAAATACTTGTTCAGCCTCTGCCATGATCCCCATACTGCGGAAGAACTGACGCAGGAGACGTTTTTCAGGGCCATGAAATCCATAGACAGCTTCCGGGGTGACTGCAGACTCTATGTCTGGCTCTGCCAGATTGCGAAGAACCTCTGGATAAAAGAAGTGAAACAGTCACAGAGGACAGCAGTGTATGAGCCGGAAAAGGAAATTCCCTCCGATGCCATGCAGCCCGATGAGGAGTTGATAGCCAGGGATGAGAGGCTGTACCTGTATAAGAGACTGCATCAGCTTCCGGAACCTGTACGTGAGGTCATGTATCTGAGAATCAGCGGGGATTTCAGTTTCCGGGAAATTGGGGAGATACTGGGCAGGGACGAGAACTGGGCGCGGGTAACATTTTACCGGGGCAAGCAGAAAATCAGAGAGGAGAACAGGCATGAAATGTGATGTAGTACAGGACCTTCTGCCTTCCTATGCAGACGGACTGACCAGCGAGGAGAGCAACAGAGAAATTGAAAAACATTTAAAGACATGTGAAAAATGCAGTAAATATTACCGGGAGATGACCGGGGAAGTTTCTGAGATCCTGCCGAAAGCGGACGTGACGGATGCAGCTCTGATCGTGGGAATGAGGAAGAAGAGGAAAAAGGTACTGATCGCTGCGGCGTTTGCTGTCATAATTCTGGCCGCGGCCCTGGTCTGGACTTTTACAGGGTACAGCATGGGGAGCAGAAATGTGCTGTCCAGTGATGTAAAATTGTCTTACGGCCTGAAGGAAAACGGAGCATATCTGGAGCTGACGCCAAAAGGAGGCGAACTGGAATTCAATGGAATGACAGAAAATATAGAGGACAGCAGCGGCAACATCATCGGCACCCGTACCTACCTGAAGGCCCTGCGCTTTAGAAAAGGACTCTTTGTCAAAGGCAGCATGGGATGGGAAAATGAGATGGCAGGCGATGCTTACATCTGTGAATGGGTCCTGGAGTTTTCCGATAAGACCATCACGATCAGAAACGGAGAACTGATCAGTGAAGAGAACATATCCTCTTCAGAACAGAATTAGAAGATAAGAACAGATTTCAGCAAAGGAGAATCAGGGGTATCTGATTCTCTTTCTGTGCATAATGTACAGAAAATAGAGATAAAAATTGTACATATAATGGAATCTACCGAAAACAGTTGACTTTTAAAACGTGGGATGTTAGGATGTAATCATAGAAAAACAACCAACGTAGGATGCTAAAAAACGGGGGGACACTAAAGGAGGTATTTATGAAAGCTAGGGTGTTAAGCCTGCTGACTGCCGGAGCCGTTATGACAGGGCTGCTTACGGGGTGCAGCGGCGGAACGAAGAATGTGGAGGCTTCCGGGGAAGCCGGAAAAGGGTATCAGAAGATTGAACTGGTCATGGCAGTGAACGGAACGGACATTCAGATCGACTCCAGAGTGGCGGACAAATTTGCGGAACTGGTGGAGGAGGCATCCGATGGAAATGTGACCATAGCCGTCTATCCCAACGACCAGCTTGCAGGAGGAAACTCCACAAAGGGAATTGAGATGATCGCAGGCGGAGGCGTGGATCTGGCAGCCTATGCCACATGTGTTATGGCAGTCATTGACGAACAGCTTTCCGTGGCAACGATCCCGTGGATCTTTGATGATTACCAGCATGCCAGAGAGATCATTGACAACACCGGAGGGGAATATTACGCGGAGCGGCTGGAGGCAAAGGGAATCACCTATCTGGGCTCTTTCCACAACGGTTTCCGCCAGATTACCAACAGCAAGCGTGAGGTCCGCACACCGGAGGATGTGAAGAGACTGAAGATCCGAGTGCCGGGCAGTGAAGTCTATATGAAATTCTTCAAGACCTTAGGGGCAGACCCGGTGGCCATGAGCTGGAGCGAAGTCTTCACAGCCATCCAGCAGGGAACCATCGACGGACAGGAGAACGGTATCTGCATTACAGAGTCCGCCAAGATGGATGAGATCCAGGACTACCTCACTTTATGGAACTATACATATGAGAACGACCTGTTTGTAGCCAACACAGAGATCTGGGAATCCCTGGAGCAAAAAACAAGGGACCTTCTCCAGGAGAAGGCAAAGGAAGCCTGTGAGTGGGGAAGAGATACTGTGGAGCAGGAGGAGGCTGACATTGTGGAGGAGTTCAGATCCGAGGGTATGACCGTGACAGAACTGACGGAGGAAGAACTGGATGCTTTCAAGGAAGAGATCAGCGGCGTGAAACAGGAATTTATTGAAAAATACGGCGAGAAAGCCTGCGAAGCTTTCCGGATAGAGAGCGAATAGGAGAGGGAGGAAATAAAATGCGGATATTTGACAAGATAGAGGAGATACTGGCGGCGGCCTGCCTGATCGTTATGACGATCCTCACATTTGCGAACGTGGTTGCCAGATACCTGTTCAGTGCATCCTTTTCTTTCTCGGAGGAGATCACCACATATCTCTTCGTACTGCTGAGTATGCTGGGTACAGCCATAGCGGCAAAGCGGAGAGCGCACCTGGGACTGAGCATTGTGACCGACGCAGTCGGGCCGAAGGCAGAGAAGGTGCTGAAGATCATCGGTTACTTTGTGGCAGTTTTGTTTACCGGAGCTATTTTCTACTATGGAATCCTTATGGTGAGGAATCAGAGGATTCTGGGACAGGTCACAGCAGGCATGCAGTGGCCGGAATGGATCTTCGGTTCCTTTGTGCCGATCGGTGCATTCTTTGCGACAATACGGTTTATACAGGTTCTGATAGAAGAGATTAAGAGAAATCCGGAAGAGGAGGTAAGCAAATAGTGGTAGCAGCAATTCTATTTATCAGCTTCGCCGTACTGCTTCTCATGGGAGCGCCCATAGCTGTGTGCCTCGGTACCTCCAGCGTGGTAGCTATGATTGCCCAGGGGGCAGGAAGACCGCTGGATACGGTAATGAGCAGTCTTCCCATGATCGTGTCGGCGTCAACCAGCAAATTCGTATTACTGGCAATTCCTTTCTTCATCCTGGCAGGAAACATCATGGAGAAAGCGGGAATATCTGAGAAACTCATCAAACTGGCCGAGGCCTGTGTAGGACATATCAGAGGCGGACTTGCCATTGTATGTGTCATCGTTGCCTGCTTCTTCGCGGCAATTTCCGGTTCAGGCCCGGCAACCGTGGCGGCACTGGGAGTTATCATCGTGCCGGCCATGATCAAATCAGGCTATAAACCTGCGTTTTCCGCAGCGTTAATGGCAGCGGCCGGAGCCATAGGGGTCATCATTCCTCCCTCCATAACCTTTGTGGTATATGGCTCCATCGCCGATACATCCATCGGGGACCTGTTTATCGCAGGACTGGTACCGGGTCTCCTGATGGGATTCGCACTCATGGTAGTGGCGCTTCTGGTAGGAAGAAAATCCGATCTGAAGACACTGCCGAAGGCCAGCAGAAAAGAGCGCTGGCTGGCATTCAAGGATGCTTTCTGGGGACTCATGATGCCGGTCATCATCCTGGGCGGTATCTACGGCGGTATCTTTACCCCCACAGAGGCCGCGGCGGTATCTGTGGTATACGGTCTGTTTGTAGGAATCTTTATTTACAAGAAAATAAGGCTGAAAGAATTCTATGCCCTGCTTCTTGATACCACATCCACAACAGCCACCGTCATGTTCATCACAGCGGCAGCCAGCCTGTTTGCCTATGTGCTCACAAGGGCAAGACTTGACGTGGCAATCAGTTCCGCACTTCAGAATGCCACAGGCGGAAATGTAATTGTCTTCTTCATTATAGTAAATATTATCCTGTTGATTGCAGGATGCTTCCTGGATTCGACCTCAGCGTTATATATCTTTACCCCCCTGTTCGTACCGGTGGCACAGGCGCTGGGCGTGAATCTGATCCACCTGGGCGTTGTGATGATCGTCAACCTGGCAATCGGACTTTTCACACCTCCGGTAGGTGTAAACCTCTATGTGGCCTGCGGTGTGGGAAATGTAAATCTGAAGCAGATATCAAAAGCAGTTGTATCACTGATCATAGCGGCATTGATCGTACTGCTGTTAGTAACCTATATACCTAAAATCTCATTATTATTCTTATAAAAAGGAGCGAGGAATATGAAAAATGTAAGTGTTGAAGAACTGGAGAGACAGAGTATTGAACTGAGGAAAAAGGTGATCACCATGATCCACAAAGCAAAATCCGGACATCCCGGCGGCTCCCTCTCCGCTGCTGACTTTGTGACAGCCCTGTATTTCAGGGAGATGAATCTGGACCCGAAGAACCCGAAATGGGAAGACAGAGACCGCTTTGTATTGTCAAAAGGCCATGTATGCCCTGTACAGTATGCGGCTCTGGCAACGCTTGGATTCTTCGATGAATCCGTGCTTGGCACCCTCCGCCAGGAAGGTTCCATTCTGCAGGGCCATCCGGATATGAAAAAATGTCCCGGCATTGATATCTCCACAGGTTCTCTCGGCCAGGGACTTGCCTGCGGCGTAGGAATGGGAATCGCAGCGAAAAAGGACAACAGGGACTACCGCGTATTTGTGGTCGTAGGCGACGGCGAATGCCAGGAAGGTGAAATCTGGGAGGCAGCCCAGACTGCGCACAAATATGAGCTGGATAACCTGGTAGTATTCGTAGACAACAATAATCTGCAGCTTGACGGCACCACAGATGAGGTCATGCCCAACATCAACCTGGGTGAGAAATTCAAGGCATTCGGATTCGATACCTATGAGATCGACGGACACGATATGAAGCAGATCGTGGACACTCTGGACAGAATCCGCATGAGAAAGAACGGAAAACCAAAATGCATCTTTGCCAACACAGTAAAAGGAAAAGGCGTTTCCTTTATGGAGAACCAGTGCGGATGGCACGGAGTGGCACCAAATGATGAGCAGTATGCGCAGGCAATGAACGAGCTGGACGCGCAGCTTAAAAAACTGGAAGTCAGAAAATCAGCATAAGCGGATGGAGGATAAGAATATGAGCGAAGTAAAGAAAGCGACCAGAGATGGCTTTGGTGAAGAGATTGTAAAGCTGGGCAAACTGGACAATGATATATATGTAGTGGACATAGATATAGGCAAATCCTGCAAGACAGGAGAGTTCCGCAAACAGCTCCCCAAGCAGTATCTGAATGTGGGCATAGCGGAGCAGAACGCAGCCGGTGTTGCGGCAGGTCTTGCGACCTGCGGAAAAATCCCGTTTGTAGTGACCTACGCGGTATTCGGTTCCCTGAGGATGTGCGAGATGATCCGCCAGGAAATCTGTTACCCGAAACTGAATGTGAAGATCGCGTGCTCCCACGGCGGCGTTACCCCTGCCAATGACGGCGCAAGCCATCAGAGCATTGAGGACATGGGTGTTCTGCGCACCATACCCAACATGACCGTGCTCATGCCTGCAGACTATCATGCAGCAAAAAAACTGGTAAAAGCAGCGGCAGAATATGAAGGGCCTGTGTATCTGCGTTTTACAAGGGATGCGATTCCGGTCATCTACCCGGAAGACGCAGAATTTAAGATTGGAAAAGCCAACAAATTAAAAGAAGGAAAAGATATTTCTATCATTGCCAACGGCGATACCGTTTCCATCGCATTGAAAGCGGCAGAGCAGTTAGAGGCACAGGGTGTATCCGTGAAACTGCTGGATATGCACACCATCAAACCTCTGGACACAGATGCGGTTATGGAGTGTGTCAATGAGACCGGTAAGATCATCACAGTGGAAGACCACAACATCATGAACGGCCTGGGCAGCGCAGTCAGCGAAGTGGCAGCAGAGACAGGCAGATGCATGGTAAAACGCATCGGTATCCGGGATCAGTTCGGACAGTCTGCTCCTTATGAGAGGCTGCTGGAAATGAACGGAATCACAGTGGAAAATATTGTGGAGACAGCAAAAGAATTAGTGAAATAAGTATGAGAAGAATTATCAGGAGGATAAGAAAATGTTTGATTTTGACGGACAGGTAGTAATCGTAACAGGAAGCGGCTCACCGAAAGGAATCGGCAGGACCATTGCAAAAACTTTTGCAAAACAAAAAGCAGCCGTAGTGATTGCGGATATGAATGAGGCCGGTGTACAGGACACCGTAAATGAGATCAGGGCAGAGGGCGGAGAGGCTATGGGAGTGACGGTAAATGTCACAGATGAAGCATCCGTACAGAAAATGGTGGATGACATCATGGACGCCTATGGCAGAATCGACGTGCTGATTAACAACGCAGGTATTTCCCAGAAGGTGACGGTTGCGGACATGACACTGGCAGATATGAGAAAGATTTTTGAAGTCAACATGTTCGGCCTGTTCCTCTGCACACAGAAGTGCATGAAGGTAATGCGTGACCAGAAATACGGAAGGATCGTTAACCTGTCCTCTGTATCTGCCAAAAGAGGCGGCGGCGTATTCGGCGGAGCACACTACTCAGCATCCAAAGCGGCTGTACTTGCATTTTCCAAAAACCTTTCCAGAGAGATCTCTGCAGAAGGCATCACCGTGAACAGTGTCTGCCCGGGACTGATCAACACAGAGATCTGGAAATCACTTCCCAAAGAAGATGCAGATAAGATCATTGACGGAATCCCCATGGGCCGCCCCGGTGAGACACAGGAAGTGGCAAATGCCATTGTATTCCTGGCATCCAGAGAAGCGTCCTATATTACAGGCGAAGAGATCGACATCAACGGCGGTTCCCATATGGATTAACCAAATGCAGACACCCCCTTATTTTATCCGGCTGTAATAGACAAAATCTGATTTTTATGGTAGTATGTTGGTTGTAGGATAAACCGATAAAGGGGTGAGTAGAATGCAGAACATCAGTTATTTAAAGAAAGTAAACAGTGAATCGGTAGTGCAGCAGGTGATCAATGCGCTGACGGAGGCCATGCTCAACAGGGAACTGCGCCCCGGGGATAAGATTCCCACAGAGGCGGAACTGGCTGAGAGCATGGGTGTGGGAAGAAATTCCATCCGGGAGGCCATTAAGATCCTGGTATATCTGGGAGTGCTTGAAATCAGGCGGGCAGAGGGAACCTTTGTCTGTGAGGGATTTTCTGAGAGCATGATAGACCCTATGATTTACGGTATTATTTTAGACAAAGAGGATTCATATGAAAATCTTATGGAACTGCGTGAACTGATAGAAGTTGGTGTGATGCAGCTCGCCATGCAGAAGATTCAGGAGGCCGATTTACATATACTGAAAGAGAAGCTGAACCGCATGGAGAAAGAGATAGAAAAAGGGCCGGAGAACGTAGAGAATGCTTTCCTGGCTGACAATGAATTCCATAATACCATATCAGATATGGGAAAGAATCCCCTGGTGAATAAGATCAACCAGGTGGTGCGGGTGCTGACATATTCCATGAGGATGAAGACAGTGGAGACAATGATCAAGACTGGAAGAGGCCGGGAATTATTTGAGGCGCACCAGAAAATCTATGAGATGATGGCAAACAAAGTAACAGACAATCTGAATACGGCTGTAAGAAAAACATATTTTGCTGATATTCCATTTACGGATACAGAGAAATAGCCCTCGTTCAAAACAATTTCCGCTTACAGCCATTTGATTGATGCCCTGTCCATTCATTGCCCGGAGTATGTTTGTATGCAGACGCACTCCGGTGAGTGGACGGGGTATTTTTACATTAATATGTAATGAGAGAAGGAGGAGGCCCATGATAGCGATTGCATGTGACCATGGCGGATACGATTTGAAACTGGAGATCATCCGTTACCTGAAAGATGAAAATATAGAATATATAGATCTGGGATGTGAGGGCAGGGATGCAGTGGATTATCCTGTCTATGCCAGAAAAGTGACAGACGCCATAAAGAGCGGCACCTGTGAGAAAGGAATCCTGATCTGCGGAACCGGCATCGGAATCTCCATAGCTGCCAATAAGGTGCCGGGCATCCGGGCAGCCCTGTGTACGGACTGTTTCTGCGCGGAGGCCACCAGGCAGCACAACAATGCCAATGTCCTGGCCCTGGGCGGCAGAGTGGTGGGGCCCGGCCTGGCGGTGAAGATCGCGGATACGTTCCTCCACACAGAATTTTCAGGGGCCGAACGGCACCAGAGGAGAATTGATCTGATAGAAGGGGACAAAGCCTGAACAGACAGGCTGTGAAAAACGGAGGTATTTTTGATCATGGAGTTAAAGAATATACTGGTCGGCCAGTCCGGAGGGCCGACGGCTGTCATCAACAGCAGCCTATACGGTGCTGCGGCCCAGGCGAGGCTGCACCCGGAAAAGATAGGAAAATGCTTCGGCATGGTGAACGGAATTGAAGGATTTTTAAAGGGAAAAGTCCTGGATCTTGACGAGGCGCTTCCCGGCGATGAGCTGAAAGGGCTTCTGACCACCCCCGGAGCCTATCTTGGTTCCTGCAGATATAAGCTGCCGGAGGATCTGGAGGACCCGGTGTACAGGACACTGTTTGAAAAGTTTGAGGACATGGGCATCGGATATTTCCTCTATATCGGCGGAAATGATTCCATGGATACCGTGAGCAAGCTGTCGCGGTACGGGAGAAAGATGGGCAGCAGTATTGTAGTGCTTGGGGAACCGAAGACCATTGACAATGACCTTGTCCTCACAGACCATACGCCGGGTTTTGGCAGCGCTGCCAGATATGTGGCATCCACAGTGCGGGAAATCTGCGTTGACGCAGGCGTATATGACACCAGGTCCGTCACGATCGTGGAGATCATGGGCCGTCATGCAGGCTGGCTGACAGCCGCAGGGGTGCTGGCAAGGAAATTCAGGGGAGACAACCCTCTGCTTGTATATCTGCCGGAGGTGCCCTTTGACCAGGAGGCGTTCCTGAAAAAGGTGGAGGAGTGCTTTTCCGTGAACAATGCGGTGGTCGTGTGCGTCTCAGAGGGAATCCGTGACAAAGACGGTGTATTTGTATGCGAATACGACAGCGAGGCCGGACTGGACAGTTTTGACCACAAGATGCTGGCAGGCTGCGGGAAATACCTGGAGCGTCTGGTGCGGGGAAGACTGGGTGTGAAGGCCCGCTCCGTGGAATTAAATGTAAGCCAGCGCTGCTCTGTCTCCATGCTGTCAGCCGCGGACCAGCAGGAGGCTGTCATGGCAGGCAGATACGGTGTGCAGGCAGCTCTTGAGGGGGAAACAGGCAAAATGATCTCCTTCATCAGAAAAAGCGATGCACCCTACAGCCTGTCCTGTGGTCTGGAGGATGTGGATCATATCTGCAACCGGGAAAAAACGGTTCCCCTGTCCTGGATCACAGGTGACTGGACAGATTTGGGAGAGGAATTTTTGACATATGCAAAACCGCTTGTAAAAGGAAACGTGCAGGTCCCCGTGGATGAGGACGGCCTGCCGCTGTTTGTCTGCAGAAAATAGGAGAAGGAGAAGTTTATCATGGGATTAGTGACAACAAAGGATATGTTTCAGAAAGCTTATGAGGGCGGCTATGCCATCGGAGCCTTCAATGTAAATAATATGGAGATCGTACAGGGTATCACAGAGGCGGCAGGAGAGCTGAAGTCTCCGGTCATCCTCCAGGTGTCCAAAGGCGCAAGGGCATACGCCAACCACACCTATCTTGTGAAACTGGTGGAGGCTGCCCTCATAGAAAATGATATCCCCATGGCCCTCCATCTGGACCACGGCCCGGATTTTGCAACCTGTAAGGCTTGTATCGACGGCGGTTTTACATCCGTCATGATCGATGGCTCACAGTACGATTTTGAAAAGAATGTGGAGATCACCAGACAGGTAGTGGAATATGCCCACGAAAAAGGTGTAGTGGTAGAGGGGGAACTGGGAAAACTGGCAGGTGTGGAGGACGATGTAAAAGTGGACGCCTCTGACGCCATGTACACGCATCCCGATGAGGTGCAGGAGTTCGTGGAGCGCACAGGCGTGGACTCCCTGGCCATCGCCATAGGCACCAGCCACGGCGCCTTCAAGTTCAAGCCGGGCCAGAAACCTCAGCTCCGGTTTGATATATTGGAGGAGATCACAAAACGCCTTCCCGATTTCCCCATTGTCCTCCACGGAGCCTCCAGTGTGTCCCGGGAGTATGTGAAGATCATACAGGAAAACGGAGGAGAACTTGCTGACGCCATAGGGATCCCGGAGGATATGCTTCGTCGTGCTGCAAAATCCGCTGTGTGCAAGATAAACATTGATTCAGATCTGCGCCTTGCCATGACAGCAGGCGTCCGGCAGGTACTGGTGCAGAAGCCCTCAGCCTTTGACCCCAGGGAATATCTGAAAGCCGGAAGAGCCAATGTCAAAGAACTGGTGGCACATAAGATAGTGAATGTTCTGGGCAGTGACCACAAGGCCTGACCTGAACGAAACAAACCGATGGTTTAGACGGATCTCAGCCGGAACCATCGGTTTGTTTCCGTGTACGATTTTTTATTTATAGGTTGATTAAGTAAAGGAATAATTATAAAATAACTTTATAAGTCGCACATAATCGAGGAAAAGTTATGCATTGGAATATAGTGGCGGAGTGTATTTCCGAAATCAACCTTATCATCATCTGGTTTTATTCAAGGAAAAGTAATCTGGTTCCTTCACTCAGGAACCGTCTGTTTCAGTTCTGCTTTTTTGTGACTTTTTGCGCCATGTCCTTCAACATTGCGTCAACAGTCATGATCGCCTATCCTGAGAAATTCCCCTGTTTTCTGACCTGGCTGGTCACAACGGTTTATTTTGTTGCCACCCCTCTCATGGGCATGGCTTATTTTTTCTACACTCTGGCTGCTGTGTTTGAAAATAAAGGAAATACCATGAAGATCATTATATGGACATCTCTGCCCGGGACAGTGTATTTCCTGCTGGTGATCATGAATCTGTTTTCAAATGTATTATTCAGCATCTGCCCCGACGGCACATATACACGGGGACCTCTGATCTCCGTTACATATATTATCTTTTATCTGTATGGTGTGGCAGCCATGGCGGTGGTTGTGATATGGAGAAAATATATGGAACCGGCGATCAGAAGGATACTTGTCATATTTCCCATGATCGCGCTGCTGGTCATCATTGTACAGCAGCTTTATCCCACTGTGATCCTCTCCGGTTCGGCGGCGACCTGCGCGCTGCTGATCATTTATCTCTATCTCCAGAACAAACAAAATTCCGTAGACTATCTCACGGGGCTGCCCAACCGGCAGGAGTTCCTTAAAATGATAGAGCTGCTGATCAGAAAGTCCAAATATTTTAATATCACGGTCCTCTCCTTAAGAGGATTTAAGCGGATCAATGATACCTATGGGCAGCATAACGGGGATCTGTTTCTGCAGGAGATTGCATCTTACCTTAAAAGCATTTCAGAACCTCACTGTCTGTACCGTTTCGGCGGCGATGAGTTTGTCATTTTGTCTTATGGGCCGTTTGATGCCAGTATGAGTCATAATGTGAAGAAACTGGAGCAGAGAATGCAGCAGCCCTGGATATCAGGGGAAAACAGTTGTGTCATTCCGGCGGTCATCGGTGTTGTGGGATATCCGGAATGCGCCAACACAGCGGAGGATTTGATCAGCGGGATTGAATACGCTGTCTCCATGGCAAAGGCGGCATCTGACACGAATGTCTATTACTGCGGCCACGAGATGCTTGCCTCCCTGAGAAGGCGCCGGAAAATAGTGGAGATACTGGAGGAGAACCTGAAGAACAACAGCTTTTCCGTCTATTATCAGCCTATCATTTCCACAGCCACAGGTAAATATACGGTTGCAGAGTCTCTGCTGCGCATACCGGATTCCCCCCTTGGCCCACTCTTTCCCAATGAGTTTATTCCTGTTGCGGAGGAGACAGGGATGATCGTGGAGATCACCTACCAGATACTTGATAAGGTATGCAAATTTGTGAACCGGCTGTCTGAGAACGGCATTGAGTTTGACGGAGTGCATGTGAACTTCTCCGGACAGCAGTTTTCCCAGATTGGGCTGGCGGAAAAGGTGGAGGGAATCATTGAGGCAAACCATACACCTTTTTCCAAGATCAAGATTGAGATAACCGAGAGCATACTTGCCGACAATGCGGAGACAGTAGAAGAGTTCGCCCTGGAAATGCAGCAGAGGGGCATTCTGATCGAGCTGGATGATTTCGGAACAGGTTACTCCAACATCGTATCCGTGATGAACACTCCCCTGGATACCGTCAAGCTGGACAAGAGCCTTGTCTGGTCTGCCATGGAGAAAAAGGAGACGGCAGCCATGGTTGATATGATACCTCTTAAGTAGACAATGGAAATAACCAAAAGCTACTTAGGAGGT
>ERZ507362.151-NODE-151-length-24135-cov-5.60062_pt1 | contig 24135 bp, 18 predicted proteins | sample MGYA00512311_ERZ507362 | MGnify/ENA metagenome assembly ERZ507362 | reverse complement strand
TCCGATCTCAATCAGTTCCTCAAAGATTTGAGGAAGTTCCTCATCATTGTAAGGACGAATTTCATTAAACTCTGTCAGATCCATAAGTCTCAAGTATTATGTGCTCAAGTATTAAGTAATAAGTATAAAGTATTAGACTGCGTACAAACCGCATGGTTAATACTTGATACTTGATACTTAATACTTAAAACTTGTTTTCAATAATATCAGTCATCACATCCTTTATATCCAGTCCGGCTGCACGCACTTGCTGGGGAATAAAACTGGTAGTAGTCATTCCCGGAGTAGTGTTTACTTCGAGAAGATTCAGTTTTTCACCGGCAGTTATAATGTAATCTACACGGATAATACCGGAACAACCTAATATATCATAGATAGCTGAAGTCAGCATCTGTACGCGTTTGGTCAATTCATCCGAGATACGCGCAGGAGTGATTTCATCTACCTGTCCATTATATTTAGCATCATAATCAAAGAACTCATTGTGCGTCACTACTTCCGTAGGCGGAAAGATCACCGTCTTCTCTTTTGTCTTATAACAGCCGCAAGTCAGTTCCGTTCCGTCCATAAACGCTTCAACAATCACCTCTTCCGCTTCTCCGAAAGCTTTAACAATGGCCGGTTGTATTTGTTCTTTTGTCTTCACTTTCGTAACCCCGAAACTCGAACCTCCCAAACTAGGCTTGATAAAACAAGGCAGGCCGATCTTTTCCACTACTTCGTCGTCAGAAACCGATTGTCCCCGGCGCAGCAACAGTGATTCGGCAATGCGCACCCCGAAAGCTTTCAGATATTGATTGCAGGTAAACTTGTCATAAGTAATGGCAGCCGCCAACACTCCACAACAGGAATACGGAATACGCATCATATCAAAATAGCCTTGCAGCCTGCCATCCTCACCCGGCGTACCATGGATGGTGATATAAGCAAAGTCGAATACAACCTTTTCCGTTCCGTTCATAAAACTAAAGTCATTTCTATCCACCGGCACTTTGTTTCCGTCCGGTAATTGTACTTCCCAGCGACGGCCTTCCATCTCCACGATATACAAATTATACTTTTCCTTATCAATAAAGGAATAAATACCCTGTGCGCTACGCAGGGAAACTACGATTTCAGAGGTATCTCCTCCTGCTACGATAGCGATGTTGCGTTTCATTCTAATTCTCTATTACTTATATAGCCTCTCCACTTCTCGATAAGCCGGGTCATGTCATCCGGAAGTTCGGAAGTAAAATACATCTCTTCACCTGTGACGGGATGCACAAACCCCAACGTCATAGCATGCAAAGCCTGTCGGGGACAAGTGTCAAAGCAATTATTTACAAACTGTTTGTATTTACTAAAATGGGTTCCTTTCAGTATCTCATGACCGCCATAGCGTTCGTCATTGAACAGCACATGACCGATATGTTTCATGTGGACACGAATCTGATGAGTACGTCCTGTCTCAAGTATACATTCCACAAGGGTTACGTATCCCAGTCTTTCCAGTACGCGGTAGTGTGTAACGGCATGTTTGCCCACTGTCGGATCGGACATCACCGCCATTTGCATCCGGTCTCTCGGATTACGGGCAATATTACCGACAATCGTTCCTTCATCCTGTTCCACAACACCCCACACCAAAGCACGATATTTGCGTTTGGTAGTCTTATTAAAGAATTGAATTCCCAAATTTGTTTTGGCATCCGGTGTCTTGGCAATCACCAGTAAGCCTGAAGTATCTTTATCGATGCGATGAACAAGTCCCACGTGCGGGTCATTGGCATCATAATCCGGTATATCCTTCATGTGCCAAGCCAGCGCATTGACCAGCGTGCCGTGATAGTTTCCGTGTCCCGGATGCACGACCAATCCCGCCGGTTTATTCACAACCATCAGATAAGGATCTTCATAAACGATAGTAAGGGGAATATTTTCAGGAATAATTTCATTTTCATAACGGGGACGGTCCATCATCACTGTAATGACATCCAGCGGTTTCACTTTGTAGCTACTCTTCACCGGTTTGCCATTGGCCATAACGAATCCATCTTCGGCAGCTTTCTGAATACGGTTGCGCGAAGCATTGACAATACGTTCGAACAGATATTTGTCGACTCTGACCATCGCCTGCCCCTTGTCTACAACCACGCGGAAGTGCTCGTAAAGCTGTGATTCGTCACCGACAGGTTCTATATCATCCAAATCATTCTCCAGTTCATCCGGAAGTTCTTCCTCTATCATGCGAGTCCGTTTCTGTTATTTATCTATTAAAACCAACTATCATCTTGGGCAGATGATGATTCCGACGTAACCGGCTTCTCCGTATCCACGAAAACTTCGACCGAGTCCTCTTCTTCCGACATATCACCGGAGCCGTCTCCTACCATCAATGTCAAAGAAGCTCCCAAAGGAATCTTTTCTCCGGCAGCCAACTGACGTCCCTGATATTTCACACCGTACACCCAGTCTTTCTCACCATTTACCAATTGAATCTGATTCAGTTTAAAACCGGCATTCAGTAACTTAGCCTGTGCCTGCCGGAGCGAGCTGTTGTCCGCCACATCAGGAATGGCACGTAAAGGGACATCCAGTGTATTAACAGTCAGGTATACCGTACGTCCTTCCTTCACTTTCTCACCGGCTCCCGGTTTCAGTTCAAGAATGATACCCGCTGCTTTATCCTTGACATATTTAGTATCGGAAATCACATATACCAGACCGTGATTCCGGAACATCTTCGTAGCTTCTTCCACTGTCATTCCTTTCACATCGGGAACTACCACGCTTTCACCATGATGTGTATGTATATCAAGCCATTTCAACACACCAAATATCATCACTATCACCACCACAATCATGGCGATAATATTCACCCAGAAATATTTATTGTTTTTAAAAGAAAAGAATTCTTTAATAGTCATACGCATTGCTGTTAATATGCGCCAAAGATACGACAAAATAGTTGAACTTTTAAAAAGTAGGCGATGAAAAATGTCCCTACCTATTATGCAAGGACACTTATCATCACCAGAATTGCTGCAACTATAATCCCCACTCTTATAGATTTCAACAACCTTATTATAATGATACGGGATTTCAAGTCCCGGATATACTCTACCATCGCATATGTTCGTTTATGAGTTTTATTTAATCTCACAAAGAAAAGCAAAAAGTCATAAACAAGAGCAAATAATATCGCTTTTTAACATACTATCCCCTTGAAAAACAGAGAAACAAAAAAGGCGAAGATTAAATTCTCCGCCTTTTTTGTTTCCTGATGACAAGTGATTATCACTTTTGTCCGTTGTACTCATCAGAAACAGTCAGTTTCTTTCTGCCTTTCGCACGACGAGCAGCTAATACTCTACGACCATTAGCCGATGCCATTCTCTCACGGAAACCGTGTTTGTTCTTTCTCTTTCTGTTAGAGGGTTGAAATGTTCTTTTCATTACTGTATCTTGTTTTTATGTTATTATTCTACGTAATCGGGCTGCAAAAATAGGCACTTTTTTTAAATTAACCAAGAGATAACTCATTTTTGCTCAAAAGTTTTTGTGTTTTTTACCGATTTAGATTACTTTTGCAGTCGAATTCCTGCGAAAACAATTAAATAACAATAATAGATTAAGAAAAATAGCAGTATGATTAATGCTCAAGACATCAAAAACGGAACTTGTATCCGTATGGACGGAAAGCTCTATTTCTGTATAGAATTCCTGCATGTAAAACCAGGTAAAGGTAACACTTTTATGCGTACTAAACTGAAAGATGTAGTTAGCGGATACGTTCTCGAACGCCGTTTCAACATCGGTGAAAAGTTGGAAGATGTACGTGTAGAACGTCGTCCATACCAATTTTTGTATAAAGAAGGAGAAGATTATATCTTTATGAACCAGGAAACATTCGACCAACATCCTATCGCTCACGATTTGATTAACGGCGTTGACTTCCTACTCGAAGGTATGATATTGGATGTGGTTTCCGATGCTTCTACAGAAACTGTACTTTATGCAGATATGCCAATCAAAGTGCAAATGAAAGTCACTTATACTGAACCAGGACTGAAAGGTGATACAGCTACTAACACACTGAAACCTGCAACTGTGGAATCAGGTGCAACAGTACGTGTTCCTTTGTTCATCAGCGAGGGTGAAACAATCGAAATCGATACTCGTGACGGTTCTTACGTAGGACGTGTGAAAGCATAATTTAAAAGAACATATAAAAATAGCCGGGAGTCTTTGGACTTCCGGCTATTTTTATATTCATACAGTTCTATTATTTATATCCTGCAGCTTTCGCAATTCTTTTAGGTATTTCTGTATTATCAATCTTCTCACCAAACAGTTGAGAACCTGCACCAATAGCAAATACAGGAACATAACCGGCAGAGTGTCCGCCACTTACCCATCCTATCATGGCTATTTCATCCATCACTTCCTTCGCACGTGCAGCCATCGGTTCGTTCTTAGAGTACATACTTTCAGCAAATACGACTTTATTCTTCACGAATGATTTCTCAAACTCATCACGCAACTTTTTTTCCTGTTCCCAAGAAATAGGGAATTGTTTCCAGAAGCCCATTTCTTCGCCAAGGAATGTTTTCATGTCCTCCCAAGTGACTTTATTGTCTTTTGATTTTCTCAATTCACTGATACGTTGTGAAAGTCCGTCAGTAGAATTTTTCTGATATTGCAATGCTTTCAGGTTCAACGCATATTTTCCCGTACCGAGCACGATACCACCTGTTTCATGATCTGCAGTGATCACAATCAGTGTTTCTTTCGGATGTTTCTTATAGAATTCATAAGCTACTTTGACAGCATTATCCATGTCTTTCACTTCGTTGAACACAGTAGCGGCGTCATTGGCGTGGCATGCCCAGTCAATTTTACCTCCTTCTACCATCAAGAAAAAGCCTTTATTATTACCTTTAGTAAGGAAGTCAATAGCACTTTCCGTAATTTGTGCCAATGTCAAATCATTCTCTTTGCGATCAATGGCATAAGGCAGACAAGAAGGATTGGCTCCTTCTTCCTGAATCAAGATCATCTTTTCTGCTTTTGCAGCTTTTGCCTTATAGTCATTGTAACCACGTGCTACTGTATATCCTGCTTCTTCAAAAATAGGGAAAATGCTCGGAGCTTCTTTCTTGTCATAAGTAGTGGTAGGTTTCAAAAAACCACCTCCTGCATAAAAGTCGAAATTGGCTTTCGGCAAATCAAGAGCGATTTCATAATTCATATTACGATCAGGTTGATGTGCATAGAATGCGGCAGGAGTAGCATGATCTACACTGACAGAAGTCGTTACGCCCACCTTTTTTCCAGCTTTCTTTGCCTTTTCAGCAACAGTTTGAATGGCACTTTTATCTTCTCCTACGGAAATAGCACCATTATAGGTCTTCTTTCCTGTTGCCAATGCAGTACCTGCAGCTGCAGAGTCTGTTACTGAATTTTTAGCAGAGAAAGTGGTTGCTACGGTAGCAACCGGAAATTGAGTAAACAACAAAGGCTCGACGCCAATACGGCCATTTTGAATTTCCGCCTGATACATCTCCGTACCATTTACTTGATTGACTCCCATTCCATCTCCGATGAAATAGAATACGTACTTTGCTTGCCCGTTAGCTACAACGGAGATAAGGACAAAGAACAGTGTGTAGATTAACTTTTTCATTCTCTAGTATATTTATTATTAGATTAGTTGCCTACAAAGTTAGAAAAAAAAGAAAGAGATGCAGCGGATTATCGAACACTAAAAGTGGATATTTGCTGAATATGCCAGTATTACTTGTTCGCATATTACGAAGCAATAACACATTGCTATCTGTGAATAGCACTATAGGTTCATTACATTCTGCTCAAACTGATCTTTGTCCCCGGCAGCTTTATTACGCATCCGGCTACGATAATTATAGATAGTGGCCAAAGAATAACCGAGAAAATGAGCGATTTTGTTACTGTCTACCACTCCCAAGCGGATAAGGGCAAAGATGCGAAGTTCTGTTGTCAGAAGCTCATCGGATTTCGGATAAACCCTTGCTTCTTCTACCAGCAATTCATTAAAAGCGGAAATAAAGTTCGGAAATAATTTCAGGAAAGACTTATCAAACTCATTATAAAACTCATCCCGCTCATCCCGGATAAACTGTTCGGATTTAATAGCCTTAAATAAATCTTCGATACGGGATGCCATCGCCAGTTTAGCCAATGAGCGACGGTAGGTTTCCAGCTTATCCAGATAGTTGACACACCTGTCCAGATAGCGGGCAATATATACCTCTTTTATTTTCCCCGTCTGCTCCAGTTCTTTGTTGACTACTTGCATCTGTTCATTGGCCAAACTCAAATCATGCCGCATGATAGACAGTTTCTTCATCCAACGGTACAGAAAGAAGATAGCAACCAAAAGAAACAATGACAACAAGCTGACACTGATTAACATGGTTCGGGAAACCGCACGTTCTTTTTCTTCCTTCAGTTTATAAGCCTTATCAATAATCGGAAAAAACTCAGTTACCTCGATAAAACGTAAACGGGCATTACAAGCTACAGCGTCCTCCATCGAACAACTCAAATACTTGTAAGCACGATCAATATCCCCCTGCTCATACATCAGATGGGCCAACTTCTGCAAAGAGGCATACTCCCTCACTGAAGACTCCAAATCCGCTATCGCTGTCAATATCAGATAGTATACTTCTTTCTCTGTATCTTTCTTCATACTATATGCTTCGGACAGCGTATAGTAGATATAAACTTTCTGGCGTTCATCAACAACGTCTTTCAATGCATCATTAAGCATGACTAAAGCTGTGTCGGCTTTACCATTGACTATATATTTTTCAGCTGCAACAATCGTCCTGTTTGTTTCCGGAGGCATGATACTGATAATAGAATCACGATATAAATCTGTCTTTTTCAGGTATTTCTTTTTTTCCTCCTTATTGGTAGTATAGTCAGCAAGCCAGCCATAGCAGGCACGGTAAGTCTGATAATAAGACAGTAACATTCTTTTGTCCAACTTCGCCGGGCGAATTCTCTCCAACTCTTTCATTGCTTCAATATACATCCCCATCACCCCCAACACTGTTGCCCGGTTAATCATAATCTCATTCTCCAACTCCGGACGATTCAGTTGAGGTAGAATCTGTTTTCTACTGTTTATATAATGAAGTGCAGAATCTGCCTGATAATGGAGATAAGCATCAAACAGAGCACCATATAGCCGGTATTTATCAACAGGATCAACCGAATGAGCAAGCTGGACTTTCAAGCCATCAATCTCCTTTTCTTTCTGAAGCTGATAAGTTTCTTTCTTATTTATGATGTCGTCCAGTCTTTTAAGAGCTGCTCCATATTCCGTCTGCTTTGCAGACAATGAAACAGGATAAGCCAAGAGAAAAAATAAAATATAACAGGCTATATTTCTCATAGGATACTTTTTAAAGATGTCACAAATATAATAAATATAGTAATGAGAATGAAATATATATTCATAACTATTTTAATTTTCACTTATATTTCCTCATCGTTATTTCGCTAACATACTATTGATTTACAACGCATTAACTCCCGAAAGCATTTATATTTATATTCTAGTTTCCAAATATAGCATCCTATCCCTCTACATTTGCAACATCGGTTCGCCGAGCAAACATTTAAAATCTACGTTACCATGAAAAAGTTTTTTTTATCCGTCATCTTACTTGTATCCTTATTTAGTTGCAGCTCACTATTCGCCGCAACTGCAATAAAAAAAGTAGCCCCTGCATTCTGGTGGGCAGGAATGAAAAACCCCGAACTGCAAGTCATGCTGTATGGGGAACATATAGCTTCTGCAGAGGTCAGCATTTCTTCTAAAGACATCATGTTACAAGAAGTTGTAAAACAGGAAAATCCGAATTACCTGCTTTTATATATGAATATTTCGGAAGCAGCCCCACAGAAATTCGAAATCATTCTGAAACAAGGAAAAAAGCAAACTGTAGTCCCCTACGAGCTTAAACAAAGAAGACCGTCAGCTTCCGAAGTGGAAGGTTTTAATTCAAGCGACGTTCTTTATCTCATTATGCCGGACCGCTTTGCCAATGGCGATGTTTCTAATGATATAATCCCCGGAATGTTGGAAGCTAAAGTAGATCGTAATGATCCTTTTGCACGTCATGGCGGTGATCTGAAAGGTATAGAGAATCAACTGGATTACATTGCCAATTTGGGAGTGACAAGTATATGGCTCAATCCGATTCAGGAAAATGATATGAAAGAAGGCTCCTATCATGGTTATGCCATTACCGATTACTATCAGGTAGACCGGCGTTTCGGAAGTAATGAGGAATTCCGCAGTCTGGTGCAACAGGCACACAACAAAGGCTTAAAAGTAGTAATGGATATGATCTTCAATCATTGCGGAGACCAAAACTATCTCTTCAAAGATATGCCTTCCAAGGATTGGTTCAACTTCAAAGGCAACTATGTACAAACGACTTTCAAGACAGCTACTCCATCAGATCCGTATGCTTCGGACTATGCGAAAAAGATTGTAGTAGACGGCTGGTTTAGCGAATGTATGCCCGATTTTAACCAACGTAACCGCCATGTAGCTACTTATCTGATACAAAGCAGTATCTGGTGGATTGAATATGCAGGTATCAATGGCATCCGCCAGGACACACATCCTTATGCAGACTTCAACATGATGTCTGACTGGTGTAAAGCGGTAACAGAAGAATATCCGAATTTCAATATTGTAGGAGAAACCTGGATAGGCAGTAACGTGCTTGTCTCTTACTGGCAAAAAGACAGTAAAGTAGCCGCTCCCAAAAATTCCTATTTGCGTACAGTGATGGATTTCCCGCTGATGGATCAGATGAATAATGCTTTCGACGAGGAAACGAACGACTGGAACGGAGGACTTTACCGGCTCTTCGACTATCTATCACAAGATATCGTCTATGCCGACCCGATGAATCTATTAATCTTTCTCGACAATCATGACACTTCCCGCTTCTACCGTTCGGAAGCTGCCACACAAAACCTCGATCGCTACAAACAGGCACTCACATTTCTGTTGACAACCCGGGGAATTCCACAAATATATTATGGAACTGAAATTCTAATGGCTGCCGACAAAGCTAATGGCGACGGTTTACTCCGCTGTGATTTTCCTGGGGGCTGGCAGAATGATACACGGAATTGCTTCGACGCAACCAACCGGACAGCACAACAATATGAAGCTTTCTCTTTCCTGCAAAAACTACTTCAATGGAGAAAAGGAAATGAAGTGATCGCCAAAGGGAAATTAAAACATTTTTCTCCTAACAAAGGTGTTTATGTATACGAACGCAAATATGGTGACCAATCAGTAGCGGTATTCCTTAACGGAAACAATCGGGAACAAACCATAAACCTGAATGAATATCAGGAAATACTACCCGCTTCATCTGCTCATAATGTGCTGACAGGAGAGACAGTCAAACTAGAAAAAGAATGGACCCTTCCAAGCCGTGGAGTTTTGATTTTATCCTTCTGAACAAGTTCATAACGACTTATATTTACGGAGGTGACATTGCCAGTTAATTACCTAGGAAACAACGTATTGACATTTACACAGACTTGTATTTTTATTCTAATTCATAAAGCCGGCAAGGATAGTCTTTACATTTGCGATATTCCTAATGCAAAACACCTGAAAGCTCAAATTAATTAGCTTACAATTTAATACCATAGATAAAATGAAAAAGAATTTATTGATTATTGCCTTACTCTGTATTTCGTTCATCGCGAACGCACAACAGAAACTGACCTCACCGGATGGAAATCTGGTTATGACCTTCCAATTAAATAAAGAAGGTGCTCCCATATATGAATTGAGTTACAAAGAAAAAGCTGTCATCAAACCTAGTAAACTGGGATTGGAACTGAAAAAAGAGAATGCGACTAAGACTGATTTCGATTGGGTAGACCGCAGAGACATGGATAAACTTGATTCAAAAACAAATCTATCTGATGGGTTTGAAGTGAAAGATGCCCGTACATCTACTTTCGATGAAACCTGGAAACCGGTATGGGGAGAAGAAAAGGAAATCCGCAATCATTATAATGAACTGGCAGTGACCTTATACCAACCGGTAAACGACCGCTCCATCCTGATACGTTTTCGTCTGTTCAACGACGGTCTGGGCTTCCGCTATGAGTTCCCACAGCAGAAGACATTGAACTACTTTATCATCAAGGATGAGCATTCACAATTTGCAATGGCAGGTGACCATACCGCTTATTGGATTCCGGGTGATTATGACACACAGGAATATGATTATACCATTTCCCGCCTATCAGAAATCAGAGGATTGATGAAACAAGCTGTCACCCCTAATACTTCACAGACCGTATTTTCACCAACAGGTGTACAGACCGCATTGATGATGAAAACCGACGATGGTTTATACATCAACCTTCATGAAGCCGCTTTGGTTGATTACTCCTGCATGAACCTGAACCTCGACGATAAAAATATGATATTCGAGTCATGGCTGACTCCGGATGCCAAAGGAGATAAAGGTTATATGCAAACTCCTTGCAATACTCCATGGCGTACGGTGATTGTCAGCGACGATGCCCGCAATATCCTTGCCTCACGTATTACCCTTAACCTGAACGAACCTTGCAAACTGGAAGATACTTCATGGATAAAACCTGTGAAATATATCGGCGTATGGTGGGACATGATTACCGGAAAAGGTTCATGGGCTTATACCGACGAACTGACCAGCGTGAAACTTGGCGAAACTGATTATTCTAAAACAAAACCGAACGGCAAACATTCCGCCAATACAGCCAATGTAAAACGTTATATAGATTTCGCAGCTGCTCACGGATTCGACGCAGTGTTAGTGGAAGGATGGAATGAAGGATGGGAAGACTGGTTCGGCAACAGTAAAGACTACGTATTTGATTTCGTAACTCCGTATCCTGATTTCGATGTACAGGAAATACATCACTATGCAGCAGGTAAGGGTGTTAAAATGATGATGCACCATGAAACTTCCGCTTCTGTACGCAACTACGAACGCCACATGGATCAGGCTTATCAGTTCATGGCAGATAACGGATACAACTCTGTAAAGAGTGGTTATGTAGGCAATATTATTCCTCGTGGAGAACACCATTACGGTCAATGGATGAACAACCACTACCTGTATGCAGTAAAGAAAGCCGCCGACTATAAAATCATGGTCAATGCACATGAAGCAACCCGGCCGACAGGTATTTGCCGCACTTATCCCAACTTAATCGGCAACGAATCGGCACGCGGTACAGAGTATGAATCATTCGGAGGGAACAAGGTATATCATACCACTATCCTGCCTTTCACACGATTAATTGGCGGTCCGATGGATTATACTCCAGGTATCTTCGAAACTCACTGCAATAAAATGAATCCTGCCAATAATTCTCAGGTACGTTCTACCATCGCCCGCCAGCTAGCTTTATACGTGACGATGTACAGTCCTTTACAAATGGCTGCCGATGTCCCCGAAAACTACGAACGGTTTATGGATGCTTTCCAATTCATCAAAGATGTAGCCATCGACTGGGACGAGAGCAACTATCTGGAAGCAGAGCCGGGAGAATACATCACTGTTGCCCGTAAAGCGAAAGGTACTAACGACTGGTATATCGGTTGTACAGCAGGTGAGAATGGACATACTTCTAAACTGACATTCGATTTTCTTACTCCGGGCAAGCAGTATATCGCCACTGTTTATGCAGATGCCAAGGATGCCGACTGGAAAGAGAATCCACAGGCATATACCATCAGAAAAGGTATTCTGACCAACAAGAGCAAGATGACTTTGCGTGCAGCCAACGGTGGAGGATATGCAATCAGCATCAAAGAGGTAAAAGATAAAACAGAGGTAAAGGGATTGAAAAGACTTTAAGGAATAAGATTGAGAGAATATAGTTTTCGATAGGTATTTTTAGAGAGATATAGTTGATTTTGATAAAATAACTTTAAATTAAAGACATGAAAAAGAGCTTAAAACTAAAAGCCCTGCTTGTATTGTTGGTGGGACTCTTCCTTTCCATTGGAGCATTTGCGCAGCAAATGGCTGTCAAGGGGCATGTGAAAGACACAACGGGCGAACCTGTCATTGGTGCAAACGTACTGGTGAAAGGTACAACCAATGGAACTATAACAGATTTCGATGGTAACTTTATGCTGAATGTTCCGAAAGACGCCATTCTTTCTGTTTCATTCGTCGGCTATAAAACTGCGGAAGTGAAAGCAGCTTCTTCCGTAATGATTACATTGGAAGATGATTCTCAAGTACTGGATGCGGTAGTTGTGATCGGCTACGGTTCGGTGAAAAAGAATGATATGACAGGTTCGGTTACTGCCATCAAGCCCGACAAACTGAATAAAGGTTTGATTACCAATGCGCAGGACATGATGACGGGTAAGATTGCCGGTGTGAGCGTTGTCAGCAAAGGCGGTGCTCCGGGTGCAGGCGCAACGATCCGTATCCGTGGCGGTTCTTCGCTGACTGCGGAAAACGACCCGTTGATTGTCATTGACGGTCTGGCAATGGACAATAAGGGGGTGAAAGGTTTGTCCAACCCGCTGTCTATGGTCAATCCGAATGATATTGAGAGCTTTACCGTATTGAAAGATGCTTCGGCTACCGCTATTTATGGTTCGCGTGCTTCCAATGGTGTCATCATCATTACGACGAAGAAAGGCCAGGCGGGCGCACGTCCCACCATTTCTTATGACGGCAATCTATCTGTCAGCAATGTAAAATCGACTGTTGACGTGATGGATGGCGACCAGTTCCGTTCTTTCATCAAGGACATCTGGGGAGAAGACAGTGAAGCCTACGGCAAATTAGGGAATGCCAACACCGATTGGCAGAAAGAAATCTTCCGCGCAGCCGTCAGTACAGACCACAACCTCACCATTTCAGGCGGATTGAAAAATATGCCTTACCGCGTTTCTTTCGGTTATACCAACCAGAACGGTATTGTAAAAACATCCAAGTTTGAACGCTATACAGCTTCCGTCAGCCTGGCTCCCTCTTTCTTTCAGGATCATTTGAAAGTAAACGCCAACCTGAAAGGGATGATTGCCAAGAACCGTTACGCTGACGGTAACGCGGTAGGTTCCGCAGTAAGTTTTGACCCTACACAGTCCGTCCGCTCCGACGACCCTTACCATAAATACTATTTTGACGGATATTTCCAATGGAATACGGATGCTTCCTCATTGAATGACGATACATGGAAACGTACTTTCAACAGCAATGCTCCCGGCAATCCGGTTGCCTTACTGGAAGAAAAGAATGACCGCGCCATTTCCAAATCTTTGATTGGTAACCTGGAATTGGATTATAAGTTTCATTTTTTGCCTGACTTGCACGCTCATGTGAATGGCGGCATGGACCTGTCTACAGGTAAGCAATATACAGATGTCTCCCCCTATTCTTCTACCAACAACTATTATGGTAGCTATGGATGGGAAGAAAAAGACAAGTACAACCTTTCTTTGAACGCTTATCTGCAATACAGCAAAGATTTCACCGACAAACATCATTTCGACGTGATGGCCGGTTATGAATGGCAACACTTCCATGATACGTCCGATCAGGAATATTGGGGACTCTATCCGCTGTCAAACAATGTAGTAGAGAACAGAGGACAACGCTACAATGATATCAAAAGTGGTTCGGCTACGGAAAGCTATCTGGTATCTTTCTTCGGTCGTGTCAACTATAGCCTGCTGAACCGTTATCTGTTTACAGCAACCGTACGTCAGGATGGTTCCTCCCGTTTCAACAAAGACAACCGTTGGGGATTGTTCCCGTCTTTTGCCTTGGGATGGAAACTGAAAGAAGAGGCTTTCCTGAAAAACGTTGACGTACTTTCCGATTTAAAACTTCGTCTTGGTTATGGTATCACCGGCCAGCAGAATATCAATTCGGGAGACTATCCGTATCTCGCTGTTTATGAAACAAACAAAGACGGTGCTTACTATCCCATCCTGGGAGAGGGAATCACTTACCGCCCGAATGCATACAACCCGAATCTGAAATGGGAAAAGACTACCACCTACAATGTAGGTCTGGATTTCGGATTCCTGAACAACCGCATCAGCGGTGCTGTGGATTATTACTACCGCAAAACCACTGATTTGCTGAACAGCGTATTCGTCTCTGCCGGAACGAATTTCAAAAATAAAGTATTGTCCAACGTAGGTTCGCTGGAAAACTCTGGTATCGAATTCTCTATTAATTCAAAACCGATTGTAACTACCGACTGGACATGGGATCTTGGTTTCAACATCACTTACAACAAAAACGAAATCACTAAATTAACTTCCGGAGACAGCGAGAATTATTATGTTGCTACCGGAGACAACATCGGTGGCGGACGTGACATGAAAGCAATGGCACACGCCGTCGGACATCCGGCTTCTTCTTTCTATGTTTACCAGCAAGTGTATGACGAAAACGGAAGACCTATCGAGAACGAGTTTGTCGACCGCAACGGAGACGGCACGATCAACGGCGACGACCGCTATTTCTACAAAAAGCCGGCAGCCGACGTACTGATGGGACTTACTTCCCGTCTTTCCTACAAATCATGGGATTTCAGTTTCTCGCTGCGTGCCAGCCTGAATAACTACCTGTACAACTCTGTCGAAGCAGGTGGCTCGGACTGTAACCCGACCTCTATCTATTCATTCGGCGCACTCAACAACCGCCCGTTGATGGGAGTGGCAAACAACATCCAGAACAAGAGCGACAACACTTTGCTGTCCGACTACTTCGTACAGAATGCCTCCTTCATGAAATGTGACAACATCACTTTGGGATACTCGTTTAAAAAACTGTTCGGCGCTCCGATTAGCGGACGCGCATATGCAGCGGTGCAGAACGTATTCACTATCACCAAATACAAAGGACTTGATCCTGAAGTAGAAAACGGACTGGATAACAATATTTATCCGCGTCCCCTGACTACACTCATCGGTCTAAGCCTTAATTTCTAAACCTACTAAAAATACCAATTATGAAATTCAGATATATAAAATCAATCCTATCGGCCGCCTCACTATTGCTGGCAGTCAGCGTGACTTCATGTATCGGTGACCTGGATGCCACTCCAATCGACCCGAACATCGTGATGACATTCGATCAGGCAAGCGTTTTTAATAAGATATATGGAACTCTGGGACTTACAGGGCAGAAAGGCCCCGACGGAAGCGGTGACCTGGATGATATCGACGAAGGTACTTCTTCTTTCTACCGTATGACTTGGTGTGCCAACCAATTGATGACAGATGAAGCGATTGTCAATTCATGGAATGATGCCGGTGTTGCCAGCATTGCCGATTGCAGCTGGAGTTCTTCCAATGAAATCGTGACAGGACTTTACTACCGCCTGACCTTCGACATCACTTTGTGCAACTACTTTCTGGAACAGACGGAAGGGTTGGCAGATGACGAAACTACACGCCAGCGTGCAGAGGTTCGCTTTATCCGCGCTTTGAACAACTACTACCTGATGGATTTGTTCGGCAATCCTCCGTATTGCGACAAAGTCTCTACCGAGAAGCCTCAGCAAATCAAACGTGCGGACTTGTTTGTGAAAATTGAAGAAGAATTGAAAGAAATCGGCGATGACGCTACCGCCACACTGGCACAGCCACTTCAGACAACTTATGGTCGTGTAGACCGTGCTGCCGCCTGGCTATTGCTGGCACGTATGTACCTCAACGCTGAAGTCTACACCGGCACGCCCCAGTGGGGAAAAGCCAAAGAATACGCCCAAAAAGTAATCGGTTCCGGCTATAAGTTAGATCCTGTCTACAAACACCTGTTCATGGCTGATAATGATGGCAGCAATGTCAACAAGGCAAGACAGGAAGTGATACTTCCGATTTTGCAGGACGGCGTGAGAACTAAAAGTTGGGGTGGTGCTTTGTTCCTTATTGCAGGTACGCACAAGAGTGACACGGGCATGAACCCATGGGGAAGCAAACAAGGATGGGGTGGTCCACATTGTCGTCAGGCAATGGTAGCCAAGTTCTTCCCGAACGTTAATAATGCTCCTTCCGTATTGGAAGACCAGATGGTAGTGGCTGCAAAGGATGACCGCGCCTTGATGTGCGGAGTACAGAGAACTCCGTCAACAGGAGACAACATGAGCTTTACAGACGGATTTGCATGTGCCAAATTCTCGAATATCCGTGCAGACGGTGGTTTGACCAGTGACACTGACAATCCGGACATGGATATTCCTTTACTTCGTATGGCAGAGGCTTATCTGATTGTAGCAGAAGCCAGTATCCGTGAGAACAACGGTGTTTCTACTCAAGAGACAGTAGAAGCCATGCATGAAATCCGTAAACGCGCGAACGCTGCTGAAGCCGCTTCATATACATTGACAGATATCCGTGACGAATGGGCGCGTGAGTTCTGGTTTGAAGGCCGCCGCCGTATCGATTTGGTTCGTTTTGGCAATTTCGGTGGCAGTTCCGACTACAACTGGGATTGGAAAGGTGGAGAAAAGCAAGGTACCGGAATCAAGGAATTCCGTAACATTTATCCTATTCCCGCCAATGATATAAATGCCAATACGAATCTGGATCAGAATCCGGAATACTAAATCAGACCGAAGTTATACTTTTAAATAAACAAAGTAATATGAAAAAAATAAATATACTGACGTCCATATTAGTAGCAACAGCCTTGCTGACTGCCTGCGAAGATGACAGGGACTCGAATCCTACCATACAGGAACCTACTACTTTTGTATTGAACACTCCTGCCAACGCAGCGTCCAATGTCTATGACTTGAACCAATCCAAGAATATTGAACTGACTTGCACGCAACCGGATTACGGTTATCCTGCCGTAGTGACTTATACCGTACAAGCAGATTTAACAAATAAGTGGACTGATGAAACGGAAACGGCAGATGCTTCTTATCTGACATTACCCTCTACATCTACATCGGCGAAAGTAGATGCCAGTGCTCAGGAATTGAATAAGGCAATCGTAAAACTTGCCGGATGGGCATCGGAAAATGAATATGACGGTGAGCCGATGAGTGTTTTTGTACGTTTGTACGCCCATATCGGAGAGAATGGTTATCCCATACACTCCAATTCGATAGAACTGAAAGTGATACCTTATTATATGGATATATCTGACGCTGTTCCGGCTACTTATTATTTATTGGGCGATTTCATCGGTGAAGTTCCTTGGGGGAATCCGACAATGGAAGCAGGTACTGCTTATTTCCCGATGTCTCTGGTAAAAGGATATGCGTATGATGCCAATACTGGTAAGGGCGAGTTTACTTACACAGGATATATCCCGGCAGACAAAGGATTTAAAGTCGTAGCAGTTCCCGGCGCATGGGATGACCAATGGGGAAATGCAGACAGTGAAGGCTTTACCAATTTGGTTAATGACAAGAACTCTCAAAATATAAAAGTGGATGCAGCAGGCTGGTACACGCTTCATCTGAATACGATTGAGAATAAACTGACAATGAAAGCAACTACTTTCGAGACTCAACCGGCGGAGTATGATGCAGTCACATTGACTTATGGTTCGGAAACTGTTGAACTGACTAAGGTTACGATGGAGCACTCACACGTATGGTATGCTGACATCACAATCGCAGCAAGTTGCAAAGCCAAGTTCACTTCCGGCGACAAGACTTGGGGCGGAGAGGTATTCCCGTTCGGCTCATTTGTCGATGGCACTACCATCAGTTGCAAACCGGGCGATTATACCGTACTGTTCAACGAACTGGATGAGTGCTATTACTTCAAAGCTAAATAGATGAATCTTAAATGCAGATAGATATGAAAAAATTATCAATATATATAACCATGTTACTGGCTGCCTCACTGACAGCTTGCAACGAAGATTTCAATGAAGGGGTAGCTTCTCCACAGTCTTACGGACAGGAAGAAGCCGCCGGAAAGATTACCTTTACAGCCACAGGCGTAGACCCTGTCAATCTGGGAAATGTTACGGAAGAATCCGTAGCGGTTGCCGTATTTACAGCTCCTGCCGTTGAAGAAGAAGCGACTTTATCCTATAAAATGAAGTTAGATAACAAAGTGACTTTAACAGTAGATGACAGAGGATACGCAACAACGGAAGATTTACAAGATGCAGTGGCACAGATATATGGTATCCGTCCGGTAGAACGCACCATGAATGCAGTAGTAACCGCATATATAGCTGCCGGTAAAACAGTATATGCAGCATCGGCGGAAAGCTATGAATTAAAAGTAACTCCGAAAGCCCCGGTCATTGAGGGAGCCTATTATTTAACAGGTTCATTAACTTTCAACAAAGAGGTTGCCTTTGCTAATAAAAGCGGCGATGTATATGTTAATCCGATTTTTACAGTAACTGTACCTGCTTTAACCAATAGTGACGGGGTTGTCCAAGCTTCCGAATTCACTATCCAATCCGTTTCGGGTAAAAAGTACGGCACACTGCAAGGAGAAGCATTAGAAGGGAATTTAGTTCAAAAGGATGATGCCAATGCTATCCAGATACCTGCCGGAGATGACTATAAGAGTGTTAAGATAACCATTGACATGATGAATGGAACTTACGAAGTAGAGAAATTGTCATATGCTAACTTCTTGTGGGTGCCTGTGGCTGACTCTTGGTCTCCTTACAACTCTTCCACTATGACGGGAGTAGATAGTAAACTTCTATTCGGAATGGTATATATTCAAAAACAGTTTAAACTAACAGCCAACCCTTTCTGGAAGGACGGTGGTGACTATGGGTATTCGTATTTTCTGAAAAAGACAGGAATATTGCCAGTTGAAGGGAGCGATAATATGCAAGTGTCCGAAGCAGGAAACTACTTCTTGAAGGTGAATATGTCCGATGACAGGAAAGAGATCAGTGCCGTTAAAATAAACTCAATGGGCCTTATTGGTGATGCTACCGTTGGTGGATGGGATGAAGCAGCGGAAACTGATATGCCTTACGATGATACGGAGAAATGTTGGAGTACAACAACTACATTGTCTGCCAATCAATTCAAGGTTCGCATAAACAAGAGCTGGGATACAGCTATCGGCGGAAGCTTGGATGCACTCAATGCCGATGGTGGTGCAGGAAATATAGTACTAGACACTCCGGGAGAATATACAGTTAAGTTATACCTTAACGGGCGTCTCATTCTGATTAAAAACAATAATTAGTTAATGGCAGAGAACCATCATCTTGCATGAGGGGGGGTCTCACCTTCTTAAATTGAACAAGTATGAAAAAAAATATAAGACATATATTCTGGATGCTATTCTGTCTGTTGACGATAGTAGCCTGTTCCGACGAAAACCATGAGATGTTAATCACCGGCCCAGAACTTCCCGAACTGGATCATGAGCCGTCTATTGAAGAGTTAGTAGAAGGAATCAATAATTACCCGACTAAATTCAATGGTGACAAGCAAGGTAAAATCTGGTATAAAGCAGCAGCCGGTGACGCCTTGTATGGATACGAAGGCAATGTATATGTCCACATCGGCATTAACGACTGGATGTATGTTCCCACTGAATGGGGTGTAAATGAAGATAAATATAAGGCAGAGAAAGTTGCAGATAACATTTGGTGTTTTACGCTCGCTCCGACCGTACGCGAATGGTTTGGCGCGGAAAATGCAGCTAACATTCAGAATGTCTGCATCATCTTCCGCAATGAGGAAGCACTGACTGACGAAAAGAAAACCAGCGACTTCTTTATCACAGTCACTGGTGACAAGACGTTTACACCTGCCCCGGTAGAGATAGCCATCTGTCCGGTAGATGAAGCGGGTATTCACCCGTCCGCTGACGGAACATCTGTGACTTTTGCACTATACGATTTGGATACGGATGGCAATTATAAGGATTATGCTTGCCTGATTGGCGACTTCAATGACTGGGAACTTAGCACGGAATACCAGATGAAGCGTGATAATGACAAACACTTCTGGTGGTATACGGTTACAGGCATTGATCCTACCAAAGAATATGGTTTCCAATATTATATGGGCAGCGAAAAAGACGGCAATGTCCGCATTGGCGACCCCTATTGTGAAAAGGTTCTGGATGGCTCGAATGATAAATATCTTGTAGAACAGGGAGTTTATCCGGCTAGTGCCATACAATATCCGAATGGAAAGACAACAGGCATTGTCTCTGTATTCCAAACGAAGCCGGCATCTTATAATTGGCAAATGTCCGATTTCAAGATTGAAAATACGGATAATATGGTAATTTATGAGTTGCTGTTCCGCGACTTCACACAAACAGGTTCCGAACTTGCTATCGGCACTATTAAAGAAGCGATGAAGCATTTGAATTACATCAAGAGCTTGGGAGTGAATGCGATTGAGCTGATGCCTGTACAGGAATTTGACGGCAATAACAGTTGGGGATATAATCCATGTTATTATTTTGCAATGGACAAAGCATATGGCACGAAAGAGGAATATAAACAATTCATTGACGAATGTCATAAGCAAGGTATCGCGGTACTGTTGGATGTTGTCTACAACCACGCTACAGGAAGCCATCCATTTGCTAAACTTTATTGGGATTCGAAAGCAAGCAAGACCGCCAAGAATAATCCGTGGTTCAATGTCGATGCTCCGCATCCATTCAGCGTATTCCATGACTTCAACCACGAATCACCGCTGGTACGTGAATTCGTAAAACGCAACTTGAAGTTCTTGCTCGAAGAGTATAAGTTTGACGGTTTCCGTTTTGACCTGACGAAAGGATTTACTCAAAAGTCCAGTGATTCCGGTTCATCCAGTAATTACGACCAGTCCCGTATTGATATTCTGGCAGACTACCATGAAACAGTAAGCACAACAAATCCGAATGCCGTAATGATTTTGGAACATTTCTGTGACATATCAGAAGAGAAAGTACTAGCTGAAAAAGGTATGAAGTTATGGCACAATATGAATGAAAGTTATTGCCATTCCGGAATGGGAGAATCGAGTAAATCAGATTTTTCATCTATGCGAAATGACGGAATGCCTGCCGGCGGTTGGGTCAATTACATGGAAAGCCATGATGAAGAAAGAGTTGCATATATGCAGACAGCTGATGGTAATCTTCAGAGTGCTGACCTTGACACTCGCATGAAACAACTGGAAACAAATGCCGCCTTCTTCCTGACAGTTCCGGGACCGAAAATGATTTGGCAGTTTGGAGAACTCGGATATGATTATTCTATCAAATACAAGTACGATGGCACAATGGGTTCTGATAAGAATACTGATGCCAAACCTGTAAAATGGGATTATCTTGATAGTCAAGAGCGGAAAGGCTTACATGACACTTACAGTACTTTGCTGAAATTGCGCAATGAGAATCCTGAATTATTTAGTAATAATGCTTTCAAGGATTGGAAAGTAAGTGTTTCCGATTGGGATCAAGGTCGTTATCTAAGATTGGAATCAAGCACAAAGAAATTGGTTGTAGTAGGTAATTTCAAGAATGAGCAGATTAATACAAGTGTGTACTTTGGCAACACGGGAGATTGGTATGAATTGAATGGCGAAACATTGAATGTAACCAACAAGGATGCACAGCCTGTTACTATACCTGCCAATAGCTTCAAACTATACACTAGTTTTCAAGTAAATAATTAATTGTGCGATTGTTATCAGAACTACCATAGAAGATAACCTATGATAATGTAATAAATCCCTGCCTCACAGTGTTGGAGCAGGGATTTATTGCTTTAAATATATTCTTATCAGTATAGAGTTCTCACCTCAAGTATGAGCTCCTTTTCCGACCATTTAAACGTGTTAGTTGTTTCATGCCGGGAAACAGTTTGTTTCTCACCGGGAAACCATTCGTTTCATACCGTGAAACTATTAGTTCCAAACGGGGTTGAAACTTTCCGCCTTAGACTTGCGTCTCTCCTTCTATATATTCCTCTAGGAAAAGGTTCTCTCCGTCGAATACGGCATAAGAGAAGAAATTAATCCAATCCCCCAAAATCAATACACGGGAAGTGGCACTTAACATCAGATCCAATTCAATGTGACGATGCCCGTAGATAAAGAAATTGATATTAGGATGGCTTTTCAGATACTCCTTTGTATATAGTACCAAATGTTCTTTATTTTCTCCCATGTAATCCGGTTCTTTTCCATCAATCCGTTTCTGTCGGCTACGCTTTGCCCACGTCAGCCCCAATTCCACACTCCAACGGGGATGGATGGCTGAAAACATCGTTTGCAAAGTTTTACTATGAAACATCTGCCGGAGTAATTTGAACTTCTTATCCGGATCACCCAGTCCGTCACCATGAGCAAGATAAAATTCTTTCCCATAGATTTCTGTAGTCAATGGTTCACGGTGCATAATGACACCACACTCTTTCGTAAGATAATCCCCACACCAGATATCGTGGTTACCAATAAAGTAGTGAATTTCCACTCCCATATCCGTCAGCTCGGAGATTTTCCCCAAAAACCGGGTATAGCCTTTAGGAACCACCAACCGGAATTCATACCAGAAGTCGAACATATCTCCCAACAGATAAATGGCAGAAGCTTTATGCTTTATACTGTCGAGAAAGTTCACAAGGCGTCGTTCCTGGGTGCGTCCATGTTCTATGGCACGAGACCCCAGATGCGCATCGGAAAGGAAATAAACATTCTTCATGAGTTTTGAGTTGTTAGTTATAAGAGATTGATTATGAAGCTATCACTCGTAACTAAAGAAAGCCCAGTTCAAGTTTTGCTTCCTCGCTCATCATATCTTTATCCCACTCGGGTTCAAACACTAGATTAATGGTGGCTGCAGTCACCCCCTCCACCGATTCCACTTTCTGACGGATATCCTCCATTATAAAATCAGCTGCCGGACAATTAGGGGCGGTGAGTGTCATATCAAGTACTACTTCCCCATTATCAGAAACATCTATCTTATAAATCAGTCCAAGATCGTATACATTCACCGGGATTTCCGGGTCGTACACCGTTTTTAGCATGGCTACAATCTTTTCTTCTATTTCAATCTTTTCCATACGTCCTCTTATTTTTTTATATATCGCAAAGATAGAGATAAAAAATGAAACATAAAAAATTAGACACAGAATGCATATCACGTATCCAAAGAATATGCAGTTTATTCTCTACCTCCGGCTGATTAAGAAAACGTATCGGGATGGCAAATTGTTGTAGAAAGCCAAACAGTCAAAGTAATCCTTCATCTGCAAAACTAAAGAATCCTTCTTCACAAACGACCACATGATCTATCAGGCGAATATTCATTGTATCCGCTGCTTTGCGAATATGTTCCGTCAAAGTTTTATCGGGCTGACTAGGACGGATATTCCCTGAAGGATGATTATGGACCACAGCTATTTGTGTGGCTCTTTGCAACAATGCTTCCCGAAGAATGGTACGCACATCGGTGTATGTTCCATCTATCCCGCCAGTACTGATACGCACCTTATCAATCAGTTTCGTTGCCTGGTTCAACAAAAGAACCCAGAATTCTTCTTGTTCCAGATCGCACATCAGAGGTTGAAAAATATCATAGATATCTTTTGAACAGCTTATTTGAGATCTTTCTTTTATACTCTGCAGTTTCCTTCGTTTTCCAAGTTCCAATGCAGCCATCACTGTGATACTCTTCGCCGGTCCTATACCTTTAAAACGGGAATAGTCGCAGACTTCCCATTTTGCCAAGGAATTAAGATTATTATCACAAGACAGAAGCAAGCGTCGCATCAGTTCAACAGCACTCTCTTCCGTATTTCCAGAGCCGATTAATATAGCGAGTAGTTCGGCATCACTCAATGCGGCTGCTCCCTTCTCCATCATTTTCTCCCGCGGGCGGTCCTCCAGTGCCCATTGGTTGATGGATAGTTTGTGTTTACTTTCCATTTGCTATGTTTTGAAAATGTAAAGGTAGACTTATTTTATTTAATGATAGAGGTAACGGAAAACAATTTGGCTATAGCCATCTTCTTTTTTCTATGCTAAGACAAGTTGTCTGACACCCGGGTGTCAGACAACTTGTCTTATGTAGGTCGGCGGCATTGCTGCCGCTTTCCCCATTAAGAACTGTACGTGCGA
>ERZ507362.115-NODE-115-length-27676-cov-5.26512_pt1 | contig 27676 bp, 26 predicted proteins | sample MGYA00512311_ERZ507362 | MGnify/ENA metagenome assembly ERZ507362 | reverse complement strand
GAATTTGGTGAAGGTTGTCGAAATTCATAGGCTACCAGTATCTTTCGTTCATGTTCCCGTACAGCCCCATGATGCGGTCGAGGTCGTTCTTCTTTTTCGCACGCAGGTAGCTCACGGATATGTTCTTGTTGGTATAGTAGCTCACGAGGTTGCGGTAACGCTTCATCTTGGAGTAACAGCGTTCCACCACGTCCATGCGCTCCTTGTCCGTCATGGAGAGCGTGGTGATGTTCACCACGTTTTTCAGTTCGGTCAGTACATCGTTACTCTCCTCCAACAGCTTCGTGTAGCCGAAGGCGATGGCACCGAGTTCCTCCACCGAGAAATTGTCGTCGCGCATCATCTTCTGGAAGTTCGTCACGTAGATGTCGGTGATGTCGCCCACCATCAGGATGGTCTGCTGCACCTTGCGGGCATCCTTCACCAGATTGTTCACCGATTTGAGGGCGTCGTAATACTTCTTGCCCTGCTCGTAAATCTTCACCGTCTCCTGAAAGTTTTTCACCATATTTTGGGCGGTGGTCGAGGTATGCACCACGTTCTTCGAGGTGTTCACGATGCTCTGCGCGATGTTGGAAGGGTCTATCACCGTCCACTGTGCGCTTGCCCTGCCTGCGAGAAGCAGGCACAGGCAGACAATCATTGTTATTCTTGTTCTCATGTTACTTTGGATTTTAGTGGTTGTTATTCTTCTATCGGGTTCTCCGGCTGCGGCTTCGCACGCACATAATCCCCGTTAGGCGAGAAGGTCAGCACGTCGGTAGCCTCGTTGTAGGACACGTCGATGCGGAAGCCGGTGTTAAGGAACAGGTTGCCGTTCTCCTGTTGCAGCAGGTAGGTTTCTGGCTTCAGCCTGCGGCGCAGACCGCTGCGGCGGAACACCGTCACCTTGTAGGCTTCGCCCTCCTTGTAGATAAGCACGTCCGGTTTCCCTTCCACACTCTCCCAGTTCCCGCACAGGGCGGAGCGGGTATCTTCCGTCACATCGCAGGATTGCAGCATCATGACCGCCAATCCGATAAGGCACTTGCTGACTTGCAGCATCTTTACTTTTGATAAACTCATACGCTTTTCTGTTTTTTGATGATTAAATGGTTATTGATTCTTGTTCCGGCGTTTCTCCGCGAGTTGCTTGATAGCGGCTTCTATGTCGCCGCCCATTTTCTCCGCCAGCCGGTACACCTCCACCTTCTCCGTCTCCTCGGTGGTGTACGCCAGATACTCCTCCGCGCTCACCTCGGTGGCATAGACCGCCGACTGCGTGCCGCCCAAGCCTATCCATACCTCCTTGTAGAGCCTTGACGGGTTGTTAGCCATGTTGATGGAGAGTATCTGCGACTTCTCCTTCTCCGTCAGACCCAACAGGGACTGTATGGCATCAAACTTGTTCATGTATTTACGTTGGTCAAGAAGAATCTTGCAGTCGGAATTGTTGATGATGCTCTCCTTGACCACCGGTGAGCTGATGATGTCGTCCACCTCCTGCGTCACCACGATTGCCTCGCCGTAATACTTTCGCACGGTCTTATACATATAGCGCAGGTACTCAGCCATGTTCGCCGAAGAGAGAGCCTTCCAAGCCTCTTCCACTATCAGCTGTTTGCGCACGCCTTTCAGACGACGCATCTTGTTGATGAAGGCTTCCATAATGATGATGGTCACGACCGGGAAAAGCTCACGATTTTCTTTTATTGAATCAATCTCGAAGACGATGAACCGCTTGCCGAGCAGGTCGATGTTCTCCGTGGAGTTCAGCAGGAAGTCGTAGCGTCCGCCCCGGTAATACTGCCGCATGGTCGTCAGCATATTGTCGATGTTGAAGTCGGACTTGCTGACCTTGATTTCACGCTCCGCCAGCTCCCTGCGGTAGTCGTCGCGCATATACTCGTAGAAGGTGTTGAACGAGGGGGCGATGCTCCTGTCTGCCTTGATGCGCTCGATATAGGCGTTCACCGCGCTGCCCAGTTCGCCGCTCTCGGTCTTCGTCACCTTGTCGTCCTCCGATTTCCAGAGCGTCAGCAGCAGCGTCTTGATGCTGTCCTTCTTCTCCACGTCGAAGATGTAATCGTCGGTGTAGAACGGGTTGAACGATATGGGCTTCTCCTCGGTGTAGGTGAAATACACGCCGTCCTCGCCGTGCGTCTTGCGCCGTATCATCTCGCACAGACCCTGATAGGAGTTGCCCGTGTCCACGAGTACCACGTGCGTACCTTGTTCGTAGTATTGGCGCACGAGGTGGTTCATGAAGAACGACTTTCCGCTGCCCGAAGGACCCAGCACGAACTTGTTGCGGTTGGTGGTGATGCCCCGCTTCATCGGCAGGTCGCTGATGTCGAGGTGCAGCGGTTTCCCCGTGAGCCTGTCCACCATCTTGATGCCGAAAGGCGAGAGCGAGCTGCGGTAGTTGGTCTCCTCGGTGAACAGGCACACCGCCTGCTCGATGAAGGTGTGGAAACTCTCTTCCGCCGGGAAGTCCGCCGCGTTGCCGGGTATCGCCGCCCAGTAGAGTGTCGGGCAGTCAATGGTGTTGTGGCGCGGCATACACTCCATGCTTGCCAGCTGGCTGCCCACATCGTTCCTGATGTGGCGCAGCTCCTCGGCATCGTCGCTCCACGCCATGACGTTGAAGTGGGCGCGGACGGAGGTCAGCCCGTAGGAGTGCGCCTCGTTCAGATATTGGTCTATCCACTCACGGTTTATACTGTTGCTTCGGCTGTACCGTGAGAGCGACTGCATATTCCGGGCTGACTTCTCGAACTTCTGAAGGTTCTCCTCGCTGTTGTCGATGATTACATACTGGTTGTAGATATGGTTGCAGGAGAGCAGCAGTCCCACAGGGGAGGCAAAGGAGAGGCGGCAGTCCGAGCGGTCGGTGGAGAGCCGCTCGTAGCGGATGTCGGTAGCCACCTTCCCCGGCAGGTCTTCCGCGTCGGAAAGGGTGTGCAGGCACAGGTAGTTGTCACCGATGCGCATCTCCCTTGCCGAGAGGTCGATGTCCTGCAATGTGGTGTCGCCTTCGGGCATGAGCGAGAAGTAGCGTTCTATCAGTCCGACGGACTTCTCCGTGCCGGTAATCTCATCGGTGGAGAGACGGCGCAGTCTGACGAAGCCGCTGTCGTTCATGATGCGGGCGAACTGTTCCGTGGACTCCAGAAACTTCCCGGCGGTCTCCTTGTCCAGCTCCTTCGGGATGATGTGTCCGCGGCACAGCGTGCTGAAGTTGCTCTGCATCCGGTTTCGCTCCTTTGTCGTCTTGGTCAGGAACAGGTAGCAGGTGTGCTTCAGGTACGGACGCTCGTTGAAATGTCGCTCGAAGCTCCGCGAGAGGAAACTTATGTCGTCCTTATGTAGCTCAGGTTTGTACTGTTCCTTGATGAACCAGTCCTGCTTATGCACGACGGAGAAGTCCGGCAGTACCTTGATTGCCTTGCACCAGCAGCCGTGGATAGCCTCGTATTCCGCGCTTGTCACGGTGTAAAGCTCCGGCAGTTCCACCTCGAAAGCCACCGTGATGTCGGCGTCCTTTGAGATGATGCAGCCATGCTCCACCGCTAAAAGCGGGAACTTGTTTTCCAGTGTTGTTATTTTCGATGTATTCCTCATTGTCTTTCTTCCTTTCGTTGTCGTTTGAATAATCGGGTTATCCGCCGCCGGTTGATAAGGTATCGGGGATGGCTGCGTACCGCGCCCGTTTTCATCAGCCCGTGTTCACCGTACCGGGCGTTCAGCGCGAAGGTCTGCCATACGAGGACGGAAGACGATACGACGCCGAAGCCGATACATATCCACTGGTCGATGCCGACCATGTAGAGGATGACGAACAGGACGAAGAGAGCCAGCAGTCCACCCACGAAGATGAACAGGTACTGGGCTTTCAGCCCCTTGAACTCAACCGGACGGCCGATACCCTTGTTGATCGGGTATTCAGCCATACATTATTATATTAAAGGAAGAACGAGCGCAGGATGGTGGCGGCTACTATCAGGAAGATGCACGCGCCGAACCAACTGGCGGCGGTCTTTGAGGTGTCGGGGTCGCCTGACGAGAACTTGCCATATACCTTTACGCCGCCGATAAGACCGACAACCGCGCCGATGGCGTAAATGAGTTTCGTGCCGGGGTCGAAATACGATGTGACCATAGAGGTGGCTTCGTTGATGCCTGCAAGTCCGTTGCCCTGCGCGAAGGCGGAGGCGGTTGCGGCGATGATGAATGCCGCAGAGAGGATTGCTTTTCTGTTTCTTACGATGTTCTTGTTCATAAACTGTTCTTGTTTTTGTGCCGTCGAAAGGGTGGATGGTCCTTTGTCGGGCGGTTGATACTCTGTTACTTTACTTTGGTTTTAGTGGATGCCCGTTTGTTTCCACGGACGTGGGCGTGTCCGTTGCGTACCGGATGCACCTTGCGCTTCCTCGCCGCGTGGGTTGATGTCATTCTTTCATGTTCATTTCTTTTATTGTTGTCATACATAGTTACGGATGTCGAACTCCTCGATGTTGTCCGGCACGACGAACACCTTTTTAGGCTTTTTCAGCCGGATTTCGATAAGCCCCCTGATGCGGATGCCTATCTCCGAAGAGCCTTCCATCATTTTCTCGTACAGCTCCGTGCCTTCCATGTCGGTGAACACCTTAGCCGCCTTTTCACGTTCCACCTGTGTCGCGTCCGGGTTCTTGGCGGTCTTGCAGGCGTCGTCGATCTCGTCAAAGCTGCTGCCCGAAGCCCGTGGCGTGTCCGGAGCGTCCTCTTCCGGTTCGTCCTCCCCGTATCCCAGTTCCTCCGGCGGTATGCTCGTGAAGGTTTCATCGAGTTTTTCCTCCGGGACTTGTGCCGGGCGTGAGGTGGTTTCCGCGTTTTCGTCGTCAAAAGTAGCCTCTTCCTCCGACAGCTCAATGCCTTTTTCCGAAGTGGCGGCTTGTTGCGTCGGTATGGCAGCGGTTGTCCGGGTGGATGCCATCCTGAAACGGCTCTTGCCGATGATGTCCGCCTCTTCTGCCGGGACTTCCTCTTGAACTGTTTTTTGTTTTATCTCCGTGCCACCCAGCGACCGCCACAATCCGGCAATGCCCCTGAAGAATCGGACAAGCCGTGTGTCCATGATGCGCTCGTAAAGGAGCAGGAACAGGAACCAAAGGTTGCAGCCGACCGATACGATCAACAGAATGTCTGTTATGCTTATTGTTTCATTCATACGCTTCCTGTTTGGATTAAAATACCGGATTGTAATTCTTGGCGTAAAGGCTTCTTATGGCATCCTCGCACTGGTCGAAATGCTGTGTCAGCACATGGTCGATGTAGGCGGACAGGTTGAGCCTGTCATGCCCGATTACGCGGATGATGCGCATGATGCGGTCGTGGTACTCCGGGCGCACATACGCCATCTTCCCCTCACGAGCCTTCACTTCCGGGTCACGGATGAATAACCGTTCATAGTCCCGTTCACTGCATTTGCAGATTACCGTGGCGAGCGATATGATTTCCACGCTCGTCTGCACTTGGGCTGTCATGCCCTTGCCGCTTTGCTGCGACACTCTTCTTTTTTGGTTCTTTTCCTTTTTCATGTCAGATTAAATCTTCTCGTTGTTTCTTATACAGTTCGTTTATTCTCTCCTTGTGCTGTTCCAGATGTTGGCGCAGCACGGTATCCACATAGCCGCCCACCGAGATTTCCCCTCCGGCGATGTCGTTCACGATTTTGAGGATTTTGCCGTGTACGTCACGGCTGATATAGACACACTGGCGGGTCTTTATCTCGTTGCGGCGCAGGAACAGCTCGTTATAGTCCTCGTCCTGCCTTTTCCGGCGGCCACCGTCCTTCTGCGCTCTCTCCCGTGTCACGGATTGCGCCGGGGGCGGTTCCGGTGCGGCGGTGTCATCTTCGGTCGGTGCTGTTGCGGGGACTTCCTGCGCCGGGCGCAGACTCCCGTCCTGTGTGCGCCGCCCGATGGAGGCCAACAGCAGTTCCTCGTCGATACCTTCCGTGTTCACTTTCCTGCTGCCCATACTCATTGCGGTCTGATGATGTCGCTTATCTCTTCGGAAAACTCACGGATGCCGCTCCCTTTCAGCAGTGCCGTGTCCATCGGGAAGATGGTGGAGCGGAAAACGCTCTTGCGCTCTTCCGAAAGGTCACGGCGGAACTTCTTGCTGTCGGGCAGGCGGGTGGAAAGCACCGGGAAGCCCATTTCGGCAATTACTTCCTCGTAGATGCCGTACAGGTCGTTCCTCTCCCTGCCGTCCACCATCGTCCAGAACAGGTACAGCCCCTTTGTTTTCGCCTGCCCGGTCGTCATCAGCCTGTCGCGGAACATCGTGACGAATTTCAGGGTACTCTCCACGACAAAGCGGTCGGCACTCAGCGGAGTGAAGATGTAGTCCATCTGCGAGAGCGTCTTTATCACGCCGTTGCTTCGGAGTGTTCCCGGCATGTCGAAGAACACCACGTCGGGTTTCACGTCCTCGGTGGCAATCATCCTCTCGGCATCATCGAGAGCGTTCACCGCGTTGCTTTTGACGATGGTGTAGGCGTTCTTCTTGATTTTGCGGAAATGGTCGCAAGCGAGAGCCTTGAAGTAGGTGCTGCTGTCGATAAGCCCCATTTCGTGTTCGCGCAGACCGTGGATGCTGTGCTGCGGGTCGTCGCAGTCCACGACGGCGACATTGTAGCCTTTCACGTTGTGGAGGTAACTGGCGGCGAGTGCCGTGACGGTGGATTTGCCGATGCCTCCTTTTTGTGTTGCGAATGCAACGAAGATTTCTTTACTCATGGTTACATTTATTTTAATTGTTGATGATTTTATTTTCTGTTTATATGCGGATTGAATTACCGCATTATCCGTTTCTATGAACAAGCATGTGGACGGGTCATCGCGTATCCGGTTCTGTGGTGAAGCGGTGCGGCGGACAAGTGATGAATGACGACATTGCGTCATGAAGTCATTGAATCCATACGTCACCGAATTGTCGGACAACCGGGTTTCCGACGGTTCGGGTATCCGCTTCGGCAAGTGTCCGCCGAAGCGGTTGTCCGGGTATTTTAATGTTCCGTTTTTCATATCTTCAAATCGTTCGTTTCTTGAATCATGCTGCAAATAAACAAGTATATTTTGGAACTTGTATCACTTCCCAAGCAAGTGGCAGCACGTTGCGCCGGTTGGCAGTCATTGACCGGTTCAAGCATCTGTCCGATACCGCTTTAAGGGTGTAACTTTGCCCCCGGACAGCAGGGTTCGCCGATGGTGGCGCAGCCGGAGTCCTGAAAGGTATCTTCCCAATCCGTCCCCTGACGGATTTTTATGTTCACCTGAACATAGCAAGGTATGTTTTCAGCCGCTCAAAATATTTTGAGCATCCCGGAAAACGCCTTGCCCTTGCAGGGGGCGGGCTTTCCCTCCGAAGTCGGGAAGCCTTTCAGAACTGCGGTGCTGTGACCCGAAGCGGCGGCTTATGCCGTCAATCCGCTAAATCCAAAGTAATATGAAAGAGAAAAGGAAAAGCAAAGCAGGGAGAAATCCCAAACTTGATCCGGCGGTGTACCGTTACACCGTCCGTTTCAATGAGGAGGAACACAACCGTTTCCTCGCCATGTTCGGAAAATCGGGTGTCTATGCACGGTCGGTTTTCCTCAAAGCGCACTTCTTCGGACAGCCGTTCAAGGTGCTGAAGGTGGACAAGACGCTGGTGGACTATTACACCAAGCTGTCGGATTTTCATGCGCAGTTCCGCGCCGTGGGTACGAATTACAACCAAGTCGTGAAGGAACTGAGGCTGCATTTTTCAGAGAAAAAGGCGATGGCGTTGCTCTACAAACTGGAGCGACACACCGTCGAACTCGTGAAATTGAGCCGTCAGATTGTGGAACTTTCAAGAGAACTGAAAGAGCAGCAGCGAGAGCAGAGCCAGACTTGTTTGGACTCTGCTGAGTCGCATTTGAAGAAGAGTGAAACTCAATTGGAGACAAAATGGTCGCAAAAATCAGTGTAGGAAGTTCGTTGTATGGCGCAATTGCCTACAACGGGGAGAAGATTAACGAGGCGCAGGGGCGGTTGCTTACGACCAACCGCATCTACAATGACGGCACGGGAAAGGTGGACATCAACAAGGCGATGGAGGGCTTCCAGACCTTCCTGCCGCCGCAGATAAAGGTGGAGAAACCGGTGGTGCATATCTCGCTCAACCCGCACCCGGAGGATGTGCTGACCGATGCGGAATTGCAGGACATCGCCCGCGAGTATCTGGAAAAGCTCGGTTTTGGCAACCAGCCTTATCTTGTATTCAAGCACGAGGACATCGACCGTCACCATCTGCACATTGTGACGGTGCGGGTGGATGAGAACGGGAAATGTATAAGTGACAAGAACAACTACTACCGCAGCAAGCAGATTACCCGTGAGCTTGAAAAGAAATACGGGCTGCACGATGCGGAGCGCAGAAACCACCGTCTTGACACGTCGCCGCGCCGGGTGGACGCATCGGCAGGCGATGTGAAGAAGCAGGTGGGTAACACCCTAAAAGCTCTGAACGGGCAATACCGTTTCCAGACGATGGGCGAATACCGTGCGCTCCTTTCCTTATATAATCTGACGGTGGAGGAAGCGAGGGGTAACGTGCGCGGACGGGAATATCACGGGCTGGTATATTCCGTCACGGACGACAAGGGCAACAAGGTTGGCAACCCGTTCAAGTCCTCGCTCTTCGGGAAGTCCGCAGGCTATGAAGCTATGCAGAAGAAGTTTGTACGTTCCAGATCGGAGATTAAGGACAGGAAACTGGCAGACATGACGAAACGTACCGTTCTTTCCGTGCTGCAAGGCACTTATGACAAAGATAGGTTTGTTTCCCAACTTAAAGAGAAGGGCATCGACACCGTACTGCGCTACACGGAGGAAGGGCGCATCTACGGGGCTACCTTCATCGACCACCGCACGGGGAGTGTGCTGAACGGCTCGCGCATGGGCAAGGAACTTTCGGCTAACGCCTTGCAGGAACATTTCACCCTGCCATACGCGGGACTGCCGCTTGTGCCGCTTACGGTTCCGGCGGACGACCGGGCGGCGGATGCTCCGAAGCATACTATCCCCGACAATGAGGGACCCTCGGACGGGATGGGCTTGCTCTCGCCCGAAGGACCGGCGGTCAATGCCGAGGAAGAGGCTTTCATCCGGGCGATGAAGCGCAAAAAGAAGAAAAAGCGCAAGGGATTGGGTATGTAATCAGAGTATCAACAATTAAAAAATCAATGTATGTCACAACAAGAAGACGATTTGAGGGCATTGGCGAAAATCATGGATTTTCTGCGTGCCGTGAGTATCATTTTAGTGGTCATGAACGTGTACTGGTTCTGCTACGAAACCATCCGGCTATGGGGCGTGAACATCGGCGTGGTGGACAGAATCCTTCTGAACTTCGACCGCACGGCGGGGCTGTTCCATTCCATACTCTACACGAAGCTGTTTGCCGTCCTGCTGCTTGCGCTGTCGTGCTTGGGAACGAAAGGTGTCAAGGGTGAGAAAATCACTTGGCGTAAAATCTGGACGGCACTCGCCGCCGGATTCGTGCTGTTTTTCCTGAACTGGTGGATACCGGCTCTGCCGCTTCCGATTGAAGCGGTAACGGGGCTGTATATCCTTACTGTCGGCATGGGCTATGTCTGCCTGTTGATGGGTGGTCTGTGGATGAGCCGTCTGTTGAAACACAATCTGATGGAGGATGTTTTCAACAACGAGAACGAGAGTTTTATGCAGGAAACGCGGCTCATCGAAAGCGAGTATTCGGTCAATCTGCCCACACGTTTTTATTACAAAAAGCGTTGGAACAACGGCTGGATCAATGTAGTCAATCCCTTCCGTGCGTCCATCGTGTTGGGTACGCCGGGCAGCGGAAAGTCATACGCCGTTGTAAACAATTTTATCAAGCAACAGATTGAAAAGGGCTTTTCGATGTATGTGTATGACTTCAAATTCAGCGACTTATCCACCATTGCCTATAACCATCTGCTGAACCATCCGGACGGCTACAAGGTGAAGCCGAAGTTCTATGTGATCAACTTCGACGACCCGCGCCGCTCTCACCGCTGCAATCCGATACATCCTGATTTCATGGAGGATATTACGGATGCCTACGAGAGTGCCTACACGATAATGCTCAATCTCAATAAAACTTGGGTGCAAAAGCAGGGCGATTTCTTCGTGGAGTCACCTATCATTCTGTTTGCCAGCATTATCTGGTATCTCAAAATCTATCAGAACGGGAAGTATTGCACATTTCCCCATGCTATCGAGTTCCTTAACCGCCGCTACGAGGATATTTTCCCGATACTGACCTCTTACCCGGAGCTGGAGAACTACCTTTCCCCGTTCATGGATGCTTGGCTCGGAGGGGCTGCTGAGCAGCTCATGGGACAGATAGCATCGGCGAAAATCCCGCTGTCGAGGATGATTTCCCCGCAGCTCTATTGGGTGATGTCGGACAGCGAGTTTACACTGGACATCAACAACCCTGAGGAGCCTAAGATCCTTTGCGTGGGTAACAATCCCGACCGCCAAAACATCTACGGTGCGGCTCTCGGATTGTATAACTCGCGTATCGTCAAGCTCATCAACAAGAAGGGGATGCTGAAGTCCTCGGTTATTATAGATGAATTACCTACGATATATTTCAAGGGACTTGACAACCTCATTGCCACCGCACGAAGCAACAAGGTGGCGGTGTGTCTGGGCTTTCAGGATTTCTCGCAGCTGGTACGTGATTATGGAGATAAAGAAGCGAAAGTGGTGATGAACACTGTCGGCAACATCTTCTCCGGGCAGGTGGTAGGTGAAACCGCCAAGACTTTATCGGAACGGTTCGGTAAGGTGTTGCAGAAACGGCAGTCCATATCCATCAACCGGCAGGATGTGTCCACCTCCATCAATACGCAGATGGACGCGCTCATCCCGCCGAGCAAGATTTCCTCTCTTACGCAGGGTATGTTCGTCGGTTCAGTGTCCGACAACTTCAACGAGCGCATCGAGCAGAAGATTTTTCACTGCGAGATTGTGGTGGATGCCGAGAAGGTCAAGCGGGAGGAAAGTGCCTACAAGAAAATCCCCGTCATTACCGATTTCACGGACGGGGACGGCAACGACCGCATGAAGGAAACGGTGCAGGCGAACTACCGGCGCATCAAGGAAGATGTGAAGCAGATTGTTCAGGATGAACTGGAGCGCATCGCGGGCGACGATAACCTGAAGCATCTGTTGCAGCAGAAGTAACCTGATGAAAAAATCCGTAACCCACATTGCTATTGAGTTACGGATTTTTCTTTTTCAGTTTCCTGCTTTCATTTCATATATAAGGTGCGGCATTTCTTTTTCGTTGTATATGACGGTATGACTGCCGCACAAGGTCATTCCCAACCGTTCCGCCACACGGATGGATGCCTTGTTTCCCGGTCTGATGCTGCAACAGACGGTTTCCAGTGACAGCTCTCCAAAGGCGTATTCCAGACAAGCACGGGTGGCTTCCGTTCCATAACCGTTATGCCAGTATGCGTTATCGAGTATATATCCAAGCTCGACTGCCTCGTTCCCGTTTATGGTGCTTTTCATCAGACCGGCTTGCCCTATCAACTTGCCACTTTCTTTCAGTATGACGGCAAAATATCCGAACCCGTCCTTGCGGTATCGGGTGAGTTGCCTGTTTATCCATTTGCGCACGTCCTTTTTGGTAAAGCCGTGTTCCCATGCGTACATGACTTCCGGCTTTCCCATTATGGCAAGGAGCGCGTCCATATCCTTACGGGTTATCCTGCGGATAAGGAGCCGTTCCGTTTCCATAACGACCAGCGATGCGGAACAGGTCTTTACCTCAAAACTGTCCTCTTCCCATTCCTTCACAAGCCTGTTTATTGTTTCTGCCACCAGACTGTCGTAAGCGGCATCGGGAATGACCTTTATGAAAAAGGTGTCACGGGTTTCTTTAAGGACCCATTCGTTGATGTTGTCCAGTTCCTTGCCTTCGGGAATGTAATCCTTGTGTACCATGAACTCGTTGATATTGTCTGACAACAGTTCCTCCAGCTGATAGCGGATGTCATCCTCCAAATCGGCGAAAGGTATGTTTTCCTCTTCATAGATGCTTTCTGTTAAATCATCCTCCTCTTCCATATCCTCGTCCGGTGTATGATTGCCCCGTTTCATGTCCAGCATATCCTGCGCGAACCGCCCGGATTCCCTGTCCTTGTACTTCTTGGCATATCTTTCCAGCAGTTCCCAGTCTTGACGGCTCATCGGGTATTTGAAAGCGGCGCGTTCCACCTCATTGCAGCGCACCTTGTCCGCCTTCACATCTTCGGGAAGCGACTGGCATTCCTTGCAGATATGCCGTGCGTGTCCTTTGCCGCTGAATTTCTCGTTGGCTTTGTACTCGCCGCATATCCGGCAGCAATGTCCCTGTTGATTCCTCTTTTTCGCCATTATATTATGCTGTTTCTGTTTAGATTGCAAATTTCGGCATATTATCTCAATGAATAATTCCGATTTACAATAAAATTATCTTCTCATACGCTCCAATTCCTCATCGCGCAGCATTCTCTCGTTCAGTTTCTCCTGCATCTTGTCAAGGAAATAGGTACGGCTTTCGTTTTTCCGGCGTTTGATGTCGGTATAGAAGCGGTAGCAATCCTTCGACTCAACCCCGAATATCTTGTAAAGAAGCGGGGCGAGCTGTTTGAGCGGCATGTTGCCGTTGTTGATGCAGCCCATCTCGTCTATGCCGTAGATAAGTTCCACGAGGTCGATGGCGTTGCCCGTCCATTGCAAAAGGCTGGTAGTGCTATCGGTTGTGTTGTCGGCGGATATTAGTGGTGGCACTTGGGGCGTAGCAAGAAACTTCTGCATCTTCCTGACGAAAGATAGAGCCTTGCTGACATAGGCGGCAATCTCCCTTCTTTCTTCTGATAGATTGCGCACGGGATGGTACTGCAACTCGATTTCGATGTAGGCAAGTGCGATAATGGTGCGGTTTGGGTCCATGCTTCCGCTGCACAGTTCGATTACTTGGGTGGCGAAAGCCGTGTATGCCGTTTCCATATTGCAGTCGCCGGCTTCGTTTATCAGGCGGAAGAACTCGGTTTCTGCCAATAAAAAGTAGTTCATGTTCCTGTCAATTTTGAAATTTTACACTTTGTTTTCGGTATGCGCACATGAATATGATTGGCAAAAAACGTGACAGAAAACATAAAATACAACACTCAATTTCTCAAAGTGTTGTATTTCAGCTATATAAAACTTAATATTTTTTGTCAGGAATAAATTTGGAAGAAGTTAATTTGTTTTTAATCAACACATTTATGTGTTTCCCGGAAATAAAAATGTGTTCTGAGCATACATTTTAACCCTATTGTCTATTCATCAAGGGTATATATACTGCGGCATACTCCGTTGGGATAGCTTTTCAGTGAAGCGAGTATCCAGTGTTTTTCGTAGTGTGCAGATTGGAAAAAATATCGCCCGGTTCCAGCTATGAAAGGAACAGTGTATAGTATGATTTCATCCACCGCCTGCATACGCAGCAGCCCGTTGATATAGTCTGCCGTGTCCGGTGTGGCTTCCGCGAGAAAGCGGGTGTTCGTGCCGTCTTTCCGCCATTCGTGCAGCATGGAGATGGAATAGTCCGGTGTTACACGGTAAAGGGCATTTTTTCTGATTTCGTCAAGACCGCAACGGTCAAGGTTCAGTTCCTTATACACTTTGCCATATAACCCGGAAGAAAGACATCCATCCATCGTCAGGACGGCAAGAATCTGAATTTTTCCCATAATCGTTTCATTTTTTAGGCAAGGTGCAAAAAAGTAGCGTGCAATCCACACTACTTCTAATGGAGGCTCTGGTAAAGCCTTTACGGAGAGTACGTGAATGCACGCTATGCGTAGGCATAGCATAAGCATCACGCAATCGTCTCCGTAGTGTCAATTTACCAGATTTCCATTAGGACGCCTTGCGGTCTTATTCTATATGTCGGCGGCGAAAAGCTCCTGCCAATCACCGTTATTTCTCAAATTTTCTGCAAATATAGCGAAATTCAGCGAATTACGGGCTATGATTGCCTGAATTTATATTTAAGTCCATACTCTTCCAGTTTACTGTATAGTGCAGATCTGCTTATTCCCAACAGTTCGGCGGCGGCACTCCGGTTGCCGTTTGTCTGTTTCAACGCACGCATTATCCGCTCCTTATCCTCCGCATCATTGCGCAAAGCGAAGCTGACGGGTGAGGTCGGTTTCGTCACGGCAAGTTCCAGATGCTCTTTCGTGACCACGCCTTCCTGAGCCTGCAACACGGCTCCCATGATTTTCTGTCGAAGTTCTCGCACGTTGCCTGACCACGGATGTGTCAGCAACGCTTTTCGGGCTTCGTAATTGAAACCGCTTACATTGCACTCCAGTTCCTTGTTGGCAATCTCGCGGAAGAACTCCGCCAACGGCATGATGTCCTCCTGACAGTCGCGCAACGGTGGGACGGTTATCACGAAATCTCGCAGGCGGTAGAGTAAATCCTGCCGGAAACGCTTTTCACTCACCGCGACTTCCAGATCTTCATTGGTGGCGGCGATGATGCGGATATTGAAACTCCTGTCCGCCTTGTCGCCGACCGGGCGATAACGCCTTTCCTGTATGGCGCGGAGCAACATCTGTTGGGTTTCCAACGCAAGGTTGCCAACTTCGTCAAGAAACAGTGTGCCGCCTTCTGCCTCATGGAAATATCCTTTCTTGGCACTGTCCGCGCCCGTAAACGCTCCCTTGACGTGTCCGAAGAATGCCGACGGCGCAAGTTCTTTTGAGAGTGAACCGCAGTCCACCGCCACGAATGGCTTGCCTGACCGTTTGCTCTTGTCGTGCAGACGGTGGGCGATATGCTCCTTGCCCGTGCCGTTCTCGCCGAATATCATCACGCTCATGTCGGTGGCGGCTACCAGCCTTATCCGGTGCATGATTTTCTGAAAGGCGGAACCTTCACGGGCGAACACGGGCATACGGCGGTGTTCCGCCTGACGCTCCTTCTGTATGGAGCGGAGAAGAGGGATAAGTTTGTCTTCCACAAGTTGTTTGGGTATGTAATCCAAGGAACCGAGTTTCATGCTTTCCACTGCTGTATGCACCTCGGCGTAGTCGGTCATGATGATGAAAGGTTGTAGTTTCCCTTCCTTGCGCATCCAACGCAACAGGTCTATGCCGTTACCGTCAGGCAGACGCAGGTCGGCGACCACGATGTCATTGTCCGTTGCCTGTTGCAGATGTTTCTTCGCTGTCGATAGGTGGTAAGCCTTCACGGTATGGTATCCCTCCCGTGCCAGCAGGTTGCAGACATATTCGCAATACACGATATTGTCCTCCACCACGATTATTCTTGTCTTATCCATCTTTGTATTTTCTCCTTTCCTCTTTTGCCAGCCGGATTATTTCCGTTCCCTTGTCCAACACAGCAATCACGGATTTACCCAACGCTTCGTTATCGGACTTATCTTTTCCATGAAGCAATCCGTAAAGTACCCTCAGCGGTTGGTCGGCACGGAGTATCTCCCACGAACTGCGTAGATGGTGTGTCAAGGCATCAAGTTCTTGCAGGTCATTTCGCGTTGCCGCATTTCGAACCAACTGCATTTCCTTCTCGGTTTCCGTTATCATCTTATCCAGCATTACGGTTTCATTTCCGTAGGACAGCAAGGCGGAAAAGTCCGGCTTTCCGTCCATAGTCGTTTTTATGGCGTACCTGTCGGAAATCTCCATCAGTTCCGATATGGAGAACGGCTTGAACAGGTATCCGGCAAAGCCTCGTTCCAAAAGTTCCTCCGCATCGCAACTGCCCGAAGCGGTTGCCACGACCACGGGGATTGTCCGGGAATTACCCACATTGGACGAGCGCAACAGTTCCAGCAGATCGAAGCCGTTTATACGGGGCATATTCAGATCCGTCAGCAGCAGATTGTATGTTTTTCGACGTATCATTTCCATCAGTTCCGCCGCATCGGTGCAGGTATCGCAGTGTATTCCCTCCTGTGCATACATCTCTTTAAGCATCAGGAGCAACACCTCGTCATTGTCGATGGCGACAACATTGAGATTTCTATCCTTCCGGTGGATATAGGTTTGTATTGCTTGTCCCGGCGATTCTTCAGCCTTCTGCATTGGTATCTCCACAGTGAAGCGGCTTCCTTTCCCTTTTTCGCTTTCCAGCTGTATTGTTCCGTAAAGCATCGTCACGATATTATGCACGATGGCAAGTCCAAGTCCGAAACCGTCCTTTGCAACAGCATTTGAGAGGCGTTCAAATGCGCCAAATACACGTTGCTGTTCATCTTCTGTCATGCCTGTACCCGTATCTTCAACCGTAATTATCAGAACTCCATCGGTATAGTCTGTAGTCAGCGACACACCGCCTTCCTCCGTGAACTTGATAGCGTTTGACAGCAGGTTATTCCCTATTTGGATTATTCGCTCCTTGTCGGTCAATACAATGGCATCGTTTACGTTCTTCACAGTCAGCGATAGTCCTTTGTTCATGGCGATTGGCATGAACTCAGTTTCAAGGGTATGCGTAATGGTAGAAATCCGGCAGGGTGACAGCCGTGGCTGTTCCTTGCCGTTGTCCAAGCGGAAGAAGTCCAGCAGGGTGTTGAGCATATCCCGCATACGGTCGGAGGATTGCTGTATGCTTTGAAGGAAATGCACATTATTTCCATTGCTGCATTCTTTCCGTAACAATTCGGTATAGCCGGTTATTGCCGTAAGCGGTGTGCGCAGTTCATGGGTTATTGTGTGTACTGCCTTCTTTCGTGAAACTATTAAAGCTTCGTTTTGTTGTATGGATTGTTTAAGTTGCCCAATTAACTCCGCTGTTTTGCATTTGTATTGTTTTATTCGTTTTGCATCACGGTATATGGTGATATAAGAAATGATTAACAATAGAAGTACAAATCCTGTCAAACTACCTATTTGCATTAGCGACTCTTTCCTCATCAAGGATATTTTATTTTCCCGATTTTTTAGGTCAACCTGTACCTTTTCATCAATTTGGCGAATCAGTTCTTGCAGTTGTCTGTTAAGTTTCGCATTGTGTTCCGCAAGACTGTCGGCACGTTCTGACAATCTGCGGCTTTGTGCCTTTTGCTCGCTGATTATGTTTTTATTGAGCGAATGAAGCATAGTAGCTGTTGCTGTTGGCCTCACTTCTTCTTTTTTGCCAAAGATGCCCAAAAATCCTTTTCGTTTCGGCTTTTTTGGCTGTTCCTGCACACTTTTCTGTGCGATGACCGGTACTTGATCGGCTATCTTCTTGTTAACGGCTTGCTGCTTGTCAAGTATCCGTACAATCGAGAGCAGCTGTCGCTCCTTATCCTCTAAAAGATAACGTACACTATCAATCCGCTCTGTCGGATAAGTTCTTCTGAAATTACATAGCATACTGTCTATTGCCATGCGTTTGGCGTGATAGTGTCCTATTTCATCCTTATTCCATTCCAATACGGTTTCTCCTAATAGAGAAAGTCCTGTCAAATGAAAGTTTAATTCATTTATTTTCTGACGTAATTCATCCGTCGCTTGATTCTCTTTTTCTAATGATTCAAGTTTTTGCCATTCATGCTTATAGCAATAAATGATTATTCCTATAAACATGAATATTAGAATATAACCACAAGAGATTAACTTACGGATAGAATTCATAAACCTAATGAACTATAGATATGATAAAATCGGCAATATCCTGTAAAACTTCGGGAGAGATTGTTTCCTCAATTGTACCGTATTCCTGTACGGCTCCGGTTTGGGAATGTTGGAAAAGATGGTTCAGTTCCGGGTAGAGTTTTATTTGAGCCTTTGGTGCGAGTCGTTGCATTTGCGGCATATTTAGTTTCGGTCTTACTTGTATATCCCTTTCACCATAAAGCACAAATACAGGGCAACGGGTAGTTGAAATGCTCTCAGCCGGAGAGAAACCGATATAGAAATTCAGCCACGGATTGGTATCGGATGCAATCTTTTTAAGATTGGACATCAACGCAGTATGGATGGGTGTATTACTCCAATTTTTGCATATTGCGTCAATACTATCAATAGCTATCTCATCATCTTGTGTTATTTTCAAGTCATAGATGTTGTGCAAGGCTTCTACATAGTCCGATACTATATCGTCAGGCATATTGCCTTGTTTGAGTAAAGTCGCACTCTGGTCTATCAGAATGGTATCACCACGAACTGCCTGCGCTCCGATTGCGACAATAAAGTCCGGTTTATCCGGATCAATTACGCATAAATCATCTTGTGTTTTTATCTCAGGTTCAGCCCCCAACATAAAAGCGGCAGTTGCCCCCTCGCTATGCCCTAATAATCCCACGCTCTTTCCGTCTTTTATTAGACACGCCATTCTCTCGTCGCCGAACTGCGACACCTCCAGCTCTTCGCCGAAGAGTGCCTGATAAAATGCCACCGACTTGTCGAAGTCATTAGTGGGAATTTCAAAAAATGCAATCATACTTATTGTTATTTTGATTAGTACGCTGCAAAGTTACAGCGACACAACAGCCCATGATAGTAAAAACCGGACATTCCATTCCTTTGGGTACATTCTAATGCCCTTTATCGTCTGAATTATAACTTTTCTGCAACTTGTCACTGAAAGATTCTCTGAATGCAATCCGTAATCCATTCAGGAAAGACTCGTTGATGTATATTGATGAGGTCGGACATTTGTCAGCGCATAACCGGCATTGGATGCAGTTTCGTTCACCCGTTGGCAATACTTTATCCGTTTTTGTGAAGATGTGCATCGGACATACTTTGACACATTTTCCACAATTCACGCATGAGGAGGCATTGAGAAACACTACCTTGTCACCGAAAACCAAATCTACCCCATTATAGCGTATCGGGATGCCGTCCGAATATCCGATAACCGGATTTCTGTGAACGGAAGCCAATGGGTGCAGTTTCCGGTGGAGTCCTTCTGCAAACAGCCGTGCCTTGAACATATCCAGCTCATTCGGTCTGGCTTTATTGTAACCATTCATCAGCACCCAAGGGCCTGTACGGTCAAAACCACGGCAAGAAAACTCACCGGATATAATTCCGCCTTTTCTTTCGATGATTTTCTTCAGGGGTTTATGATATGCCCCCAAGAATGGACGACAGCGGGTGGAAAATATGAAAACATATTTCCCATCAATATTCTGCTCTGAAACAAATCTTTGAAGCCGGATATCGTGGGCTGCAAAGTTTATTGCGGAGCCGAAGCCAATCAAATCGTATCCCGACAGGTCTATTGTCGGAGTGTTGTCCACCGATACCAGTTCGGCGGACAGTGCGTCAGCCATACTTTGTGCAATCTTCAGCGTATTGCCTTTGTATGACGAGCGATATAATATTATTGTTCTCATCTTGAAATTGATATTTTTGTTTCGGGTGTTCCGGGGCCACCGTTCACACCTTTGTAGCCCACGAACATCAAGGTAGCCGTATCAAAATAATAGTCACAACTCCAGAATGCCGACATAAAACCGGTCAGACTGACTTCTATTTTGACGGTGTTCCTACCGTCAAATTTTTCAATACCCTTCTTGACAGCCGACATGGTGTAGAGTTTGATATTGTCAGGACGAAAACACTCGTATTCCAACGACTTGCCGTTTTTCAAGGTCAGCCCCGCATTGTAGGCTATATTCTGATACCACGGTTTGCCTTTGCTTTTAACTGTCTTCGAGATTGGTTTGCCGTTGAACTTGCCAGATATAGAATATTTGCCGTTTTTTAAGCTGACAGTCAAACTTGTATTTGAAGCAGAGTTGATTATTTTCCAACTTTCGGTTTTATACGCATTGTCCAAAATATACTCATGCCTTTCGTTGCCTTGAACTGTATTCAGATATATCTTCCCGTCTTTGTGCTCCTCCGACCATTTGACAGACGTTTTTGTCTTGCCGCAAGTGGAAATGTAATTCCTTTCCTGCGCCATAACAAAGACTGTAAGAAACAGCGTCAGTGCTATTACGATGATATGTTTCATAGCTTGCTGTCGTCAAAGATGAAATCAACATACTTGGAAATCATTGCTTCCATTCTACTCCACGCTTCCGGCTTGCTGAAATCTATGCCGTTCAGTTTGGGGTACTGTCTTGTGAAAAGTACAATGTAATTGATTGCGGATATGATTATGGCAACGGACATATCGTTGTCGTTACCTATATCCAGACTTTTGTTTAATTCTTCCTGCAATTTATAGCCGATGCGTTCCCTTTCTTCGAGTATTCCCTTGAAAGATGAATGACCTGATAATTCCCATACCAGAAGTTGCTGCATAAGAACATTGTCCTTCAGATAATGAAGTTGCCGGAAAAGCACATCTTTGACAATCTGCCTTATATCCTCCTTTTCGGACTGCTTGATGGTATCTATAAACTCCGAATAGGCAAATGAATAATAGTCGTGCCGTTTTGCCCATTCGACGAGCAGACCATCCAAACCGCCAAAATAGCGATAAATCAAAACTTTATCGCATCCGGCTCGGCTGGCGATGCGGTTTACTCCGATTTTGGTAAATCCGTCATTCTCTATGATATGGCTCACTGCTTCAAGCAGCCTTTTCTCTGTTTCTTTCAATTCCATTTTGGTTAATGTCACTAAATGGTGACAAAATTATAAAAATAATTGGTGACAACCAAATCAAAATCTATATCAGCGTAATTTTCAGAACGTAAAATAGTCGGAAACAGGAGCGCAACGAGATATGTACTCCTTTGGGGTGTAACCGGTGAATAGCCGAAATTCCTTTATCATATGCGATTGGTCTGTATAACCACATTCGTATGATAGTTGGGCAAAACCTATTTTCGGATTGTACTGTAATACGGATAAGGTGCGTTGCAATCTTATGATGCGCAGGAAATCCTTTGGGGTAGTCCCGATGTGTTCTGAAAAGACACGGCAAAACTGCTTTTCACTCAGGCACGCTATGTCGGCAAGCCCCTTTATGTTTGTATGGACAGAATTGCTTATGTGACGCACCACGGTGGAAAGCCTCTGTATATTGTAGCTATTTCCAAGTAGTACGCGGTTTAATAGGAAATTTTCAATTAAAGTAACGGCTGTTTCAAGATTGTCGGCATCACCCATTTTCCCTGCCAAATCCTGCAATTCAATGTCCTCCATATCATATATGGAAATGTTCCTATTGCAAAACAGACTGACGGGGATATGAAAAAACATCTTTGCCGTGTGTGGTTGAAACACGGTCACTATCATTTCGATGTTTCCCGTGGAAACGACATCTGTAAAACCTGTTTCTTGTCCGCTTATAAAACAGCGTGGCTGTAAGTCATCCCGACTTACAACCTTTAGCCTTTCGCCACGATGAAATACAAGTGACATACAACCCGTCGGCAAAGTGCGTTGCGACACCATGCCGGGTGAGCTATCCTGCAATACCCAATAATACCGCACAAACGGTTTCAGCGCAGGAGAGGGATGTATGATCTTGAATGTTTGCATCCTACAAAATTATAACAGGCTGATTTCCGATGATAGTAAAAAACGGACAAAGTAAATTATTTCATTATGATTATCCATACTCCGTATTTGTATAATGCCGCCGGCTAATGGGTATCAAATCTTTGAGCCAGATTATTGATAAGTTTTATGGCTGACAAATCACATTTAACAGGCACTATAGAAATATATTTTTTCTTTAACCAGTATTCATCAGTATCCGTGGCTTCTGGCTCAAAATTTTCAAATTTTCCCGTTAACCAATAAAATGGTTTTCGGTCAGGATCAATAAAACGCATATATCCATCAACCCATTTGCCATGAACGGCACGACATACTCGTATTCCTTTTGGCATAACACAAGCAGGAATATTCACATTCAGGCAAATCCCGTCTGGAAGACCTTTGGCTATGACTTCGGCTGCAATATCTTTAATAAATCCTTTTGACGGTGAAAAATCCGCGTCCATAGAATGGTTCGCCAATGAAAATCCCACCGACGGTATTCCTTCGATACGTCCTTCAAGAACAGCTCCCATAGTTCCTGAATATGTAATGTTCACTCCGGAATTAGATCCGTGGTTAATACCCGCAAAAATGACCGCCGGGCGCCTTGGAACAATGGCATGAATTGCCAGTTTGACACAATCTACCGGCGTTCCATTTACTGAAAATAATCTTACGTCATCCACTGTACTTTCCCTCTCTTTTATTCGCAAGGGAGAAGCTATGGTCATGGCGGCTGATTGCCCGGATTGCGGAGCGAGGGGTGCCACAACATACACTTCTCCCATGGAACACACATATTCAGCTAAATGATGCACTCCCGGAGCGTCAACTCCACCATCGTTGACAATCAAGATAAGAGGGCAGCAATTATCCATAAAAACACTTTATACACAGTAAAATGTAAATCTTATCACTTCCAAATGTTTATCGGGATTTTGCGATAAGGAAGCAAATTCACCTATTTTTATCCTTTATGAACAAAAGGGTTATCTGTGTCCATTATAATACTGACGTTTATGGATTATTGTATAAAAAGCAAGAGGATACAATTCAAATGATTCTTCCTCTTGCTGTCATTGTCATATTTTCAATCCTTTCGGACGGTTTTCATCCTTGACATACAGCCCCGGACGACCGATTACGATATGGTTGGCAATGAAATTGCCCATGGAACTTTGTTCATTTGCCGGACTGCGTATCTGTGGCGGTGTATCTCCGTGATATTGTGTCGGCCCGTTCCGCACGACTTCCGTTTCCGGCTTGACCTGCTGCCCCTCATTTTCCTTGTCAGCGACTTCTGGCGTGGGCGGAGCAAGCTCCAGCTGTATCTTGCGGTCGAGGGCGGCAAGTTCGGACTTCAACTGTTTCAATTCGTCCTCCTTCTTCCACACCTTGCCCGCTATCTCCTGCAACTGCGGTATCTCACGCTCCAGCACCTCGTTCTTCGCCTTGTACTGGTCGATGATGGAGGGGATGCGCTCCAGTGCATTGAGGAAGTTGCGGGCGGCAGCCACCGGATCAGCCATCGCCAGATGCCCGTTGTTGTAGGTGTACTTGTAGTTCCCCTCAATCACGAAGCGGTTGTCGGTGAACTCCAACCCCTCTTTGAGCATCCTCTCGCTGACCACTTTTATCGGAAAGCCGTACAGTTCCCCGATTGCGGTGTACTGCCCTCCGGTGGTGGCGTTCTTGGCTATCTCCTGCAAACGCTTTCCGAGGACTTTCTCGTCGGAGGAATCCACGCCGTCCACCCGCAGGTGGTTGAGGCGGTTGCCTTCCTTGTCGGTCTGCACCACCGAGAGAAAGCGGTTCCAGTCCTCCGTCATGGCATCTATGAAAGCCGTGTTGTGGCGCAGTTCGCCCGTCTTCGACTCTAACTTGAACTCAGAATCACGTTTGCCCTTGTTGAATGACTTGCGTTCCCCTTCGAGCGAGGCGATGCGCTTTTCAAGTTTCGCCTTGTCCAAAAGGGCGGTGTTGCCGGAAAGTAACGCCATGTACTCCGAGAAGTTCATGCCCGATTTCTCGTCCATAGCCCCCTCGTCGATGGTACGCGCACCCATCGCGCCGCTTTTGAGCTGGCTGATGAAAGTCTGCTTGCAGTGCAGGAGGTTGAATTTGTAGCTGTCCAGCGACTTCTCCACCGCATAGATGATTACATCAACATTGTTACCTGCAAAATGCTTGGCAATCTCATTTCCTGCCCTAACTCCGCGTCCGTCACGCTGTTGCAGGTCGGACGGTCGCCACGGCGTGTCCAAATGATGGATTGCCACACACCGTTTCTGCGCGTTCACCCCCGTGCCGAGCATAGAGGTGGAGCCGAACAGCACACGCACCGTTCCGGCATTCATGGCGTCTATCACCGCCTTCCGAGCCTTGTCGGTCTTGCACTCCTGAATGAAGCGCACCTCGCTTGGCGGTATGCCGTAGTCCTCCGTCAGCTTGCGCTTGATTTCCGAATAGACGTTCCACCCGTCGCCCGGCTGGTATGTCCCCAAATCCGAGAAAACGAACTGCGTGCCTTTCTGCGCGTCGTATTTCCGATAATACTCCGCGATCATCCTGGCACAGTGGCTCGCCTTGTTGTCGGGGTGGTCTTCGTAATGCGGGTCTATCATGCGCATGTCGAGTGCCATCTTGCGGGCATAGTCCGTGGCGATGAGCATCTTCGCCTTCTCCTCCGTTTCCGACAGAGTCGGTCTGTCCAACAGGGTGGCATCGCCAGTCTTGGCGAACTGCATCAGCTTCTGTATGAAGTCCTCCTGTTCCGGCGTGGGCGGTATGTGGTGCAGTATCTCGTTCTTGTTTGGACGGTCCACGCCCACATCCTCCGCCGTGCGGTAGTCCGTGATTTCATTATAGAAGGCGGCAAGCTCCGGCACCTTGATGAAGTAGCGGAAACGCTCCTTCTGCACGATGTTGTTCGTCACGTTGAACTCGAAATCGGTCGTCTTCTTGGCGAATATGGCAGCCCACGCATCGAAACAGCGGATGTCCTGCCGCTCCAGCTCCTTCGGGCGCAGATACTTGAACAGCAGATACAGCTCCGTCAGCGAGTTGCTGATGGTCGTGCCGGAGAGGAAGGTAGCCCCCAAATCCCTGCCCGTGCGCTCCTGTATGGTGCGGATGGCAAAGAGCATATTGAGTGCCTTCTGGCTACCCTCCGAGTTTCCCAATCCCGCCACACGGTCGTGGCGCGTGTTGAAAGTCAGATTTTTGAACTGGTGGCACAAATCCGAAATTTTGGATTTATGTCATTATCAGAACTTTCTTATTTTTTTTTGTTTGACATTCTAAATATATTGAAATTCAGCATCTTTTTTATATAATAAGTTCTGATTATTTTTACGGTCGTAATATGTAGGGTATAGAATATATTCTGTATCAATTTGGAGATAAGGCTGTAATGTTTGTATTTGCTCAATAGTCCTTTTCGTAAATTTGGATATCTTAATGATTTTTCTGATTGCATTTGATCTCCTGTTTCTAAAGAGAAACTGCTCAGTGGAAGTTTCTAGTATTTGTCCAATAAAGCACATAGGTTGTATTCTGTTTCCCACATTCTTGACTGTTGAACTCTGTACCAATTCTACAGGCCGTTGCGTAACTCCCATTCCAATAACACCGGGCATATCAAATTGTCAATTCTTTATTACTTGGCATTTTTTAGAAGATGTTACGTTGGCATATAGTTTTGAGCTTGTATGAAAAATGATATTTACTACTAATGAATCAACTTTACATAACATAACCATATTTTGCATCGGAAATATGAGATAATTTTCCTTTTTTATTGTATCTTTGTATTTGATAGGCATGGAATTTTCATAATGCATGAGTTTAACCATCCATAATATTAATGAATAATTCCACTTACGTGCTGTATCTTAATATTTTAATATTTATTTAAAACTCTAACTTAAGTATAAATTACTTCTATTTTTTGTTTTATGAGTTCTAATTTTAAAACACCTCTTTCTGTATATGTCTTGTATGACAAGGATAATACTAAAGGTAGCGAAACATATGAGAAAATTTACCATCTTCTGTGTCGTAATTCAAGTAGGCCTTTTGAAGATGGGCTTGATATACCAGTGTTCTTTCGAACGGATATGGCCAATCAAATTACCCCGATAGATATAAACTTCAGTAATAAAACTATTGCAATATTATTGGTTGATGACAATATGTATTGTAATACTATATGGGATGAGTATATAAAAGAATTATTAGTAAAACAAGACAATGGGGCACTAAAAATATTTGCCGTCAAACTATCCAAGTATGCTTTCGACATAAACCCACTTCTTCAAGAAGAACAGTTTATTTGTTTGAAAAATGAGAATATTGAAACTGATTGGCATGAATTTCAAATAAGACTTTATGATAACATTTTACGCTATTTAAAGTCTTATAAAGTTGGGCAAAAGCTAAAATTATTCATTAGCCATTCTAAAAAGGATAAAGATCATTTAGGTGAATCTACGGCAATTTCTTTAAGAGATTATTTGCGTTCAGATACTAAACTCGATTCTTTCTTCGATGTTAATGATATTTTGGATGGTCATCAATTTGCCCAACAGATTCAGTCAGGTATAGCTTCATCCTTATTAGTTATCATAGAATCTGATACATATTCAGAAAGAGAATGGTGTCGAATTGAAGCTATCTCTGGTAAGAAAAATAATGTACCTTCAATATTAGTAAATGTATTGAATGGAGTTTCTTCTCGAACATTCCCGTATTTGGGTAATATGCCAAAGATTAGATTTAATGGCAAATGGGATGACGTGATTATCTTGCTTCTACGTACTGCGTTAGACCAATATTATGAGAAAGAATATCTTGAGCAATTGGTAATGAAGTGCGATTTGCAAAATACTTCTATTCTTCCTGTTCCTCCGGAATTAATGAATTTAATTAATATTGAAGATAATATAAAATCAATACTCTATCCTGAACCACCGTTAGGTCGTGAAGAGTTGGAGGTTTTGAATAAAAATGGTAAGATTACAAGTTTTGTTACTCCGAGTCAGTTATATTCAAATATGAATAAGATACAGGATAAGAAAATCGCAATTTCTATTTCGGAAACTCCGGAGGCTTTAACTAAAGGAATCGGCAAAGCCATGTTTGATGATTTATCTGTTGAAATAGCTCGTCATCTGCTTGTTACTGGAGCTAAATTGGTGTATGGAGGTGATCTTAGAATTGGTGGTTTCACAAAACTTTTATGCGATCTTTCATGTCAGTATGGCATAAAAGAAAAGTCTGATCCAAGTACAATCTATTTCACAAATTATTTTGCTTGGCCTATATTTAATAGGCTCTCAAAATCTGACATCGCTGAATTTAAATACGACCGTGTGGAAATAGTAAAAACAGAAATACCCAAAGGTATAGGTGAGGAGGATAAGGGGAAGTTCTTTGAGCCAACTACGCCAAGCAAAATGTTTCTTTGGGCAAATTCTTTATCTATTATGCGTAAAGAAATGGAAGAGAATGTTAATGCACGTATCGTTTTGGGTGGCAGAATTGTCAATTTTAAGGGGCGTATGGCCGGAATATTTGAAGAGGCGATTTGTGCTATACAGAAAAAACATCCAATTTATTTATTAGGAGGATTTGGTGGAGCTTCTGCACAAATAGTGAAACTAATGAAAGGTGAAACTACGGCAGAAAAACTATTTGAAGAAGCAAAAACCAATGAGGATTATAAAAATTTAATCGAATATTGCCAAATGAGTTGTCTGCCAACGATAAATTACGATGAACTGAAGAAATTCGAAAATAATGATTATCAGGTTCTTAGAAATGGACTTGATAAAGATGAAAATGAAATTTTATTCAACTCTATTAATATTCCCGAGATAATATCATTGATTCTCAAGGGTATTAATAAAGCTTTTAACTATTAATATAAATTATGCATAAAGTATTTGTAAGTTTTCATCATGCCAATGACCAGAAATATAAAGAAGGTTTGGTTAGTTGGGCTGAAAAAAATAAAGTATTCATTGATGGCTCTGTTGACATGGGCGAGATTCCAGAAGATTGGGACGACCAAAAGATACGCGAATATATACGCGACGAGCATTTGAAGGATACAACCGTAACCATTTTACTTGTAGGAACTGAAACAAAAAATCG
>ERZ507362.112-NODE-112-length-28143-cov-9.23854_pt1 | contig 28143 bp, 30 predicted proteins | sample MGYA00512311_ERZ507362 | MGnify/ENA metagenome assembly ERZ507362 | reverse complement strand
TAATTTGCGAGCATTAACTGAAAATTGACCATGATGCCTGAATTGGGCATGATGGTCAATTTTTGGTTAAGCGGAACAAACTGACTTTTGGCGCACGTTTTGGCTCTATTGAAGTCAAAACACCAAGACAACTTTTTAAGATCCTTTTCATCCTTGAAAAGCATTTTATTAGTTTTTTCCCAACCTTTTTATTAAAAAACGGCATTATTCAGCCAAAAATCAACAGAGATTGTTATAATAATATTATTAAGCAAGCGAGTTTTACTAACTTAATTGAAAGTGTTAATTGACGTTGGTTGGCTCGTAATAATTATGATACAAGGGAAAGTGGAAGCATATGACTCAAATTAAAATTGTCACCGATTCATCCTGTGGTGTAACGGATGAAGAAATCAAAAAATATAATATTTCAATCGTACCATTGAGCGTGATGATTGATGACACCGTATACGTGGAAAGGGAGACCATTTCTAACGAAGAATTTATTCAAAAGATGGCCGAGTCAAATTCACTCCCTAAAACTAGCCAACCACCGCTAGGTAAATTCGTTGAGATGTTTGATCGGTTAGGCGCGGATGGCAGCCAGGTGATTAGTTTTAATATGCTTGCAGCCATTAGTGGGACGGTGCACACTGCGCAACAAGCTGCTGAACTAAGTAAGTCCGACGTGACGGTGGTGGATAGCCAGTTTACCGATCGGGCACTAGCCTTTCAAGTTATTGAAGCGGCTAAGATGGCTCAGGCTGGAGCAACCAAAGAAGAAATTCTGGAACGTGCTGCCTACATTCGCGACCACACTAAACTTTATTTAGGTATCGTTAACCTTGAAAACTTAGTTAAGGGTGGCCGACTTAGTAAGGTTAGTGGAATGCTTGGCGGATTGTTAAATATCAAGCTGCTTTTGCAGGTAAAAGATGGTAAATTAGACGTTGCTAACAAAGTTCGTGGTATGAAGGCCATGAAGAAGATCTGGCTTGATATTTACGAAGAAATGAAACAAAGCGGTAAAATTAAGTCAGTCGGGATTTCACATGTGCATGCTGATGAAATGGTTGAAGATATGAAGAAGCACGTTGGCGAACTTTTCCCTGTGAAGGATATTGTGGTTCGTGAAACGGTGCCAATCATTGCTACCCACACTGGCATGGGCGCATTTTGTTTACTATATTATAGTGAAGACTAACCTTTAGGGCTAAAATCGAATAAGCGGTTTTGGCCCTAATTTGGTTTAAGAGTGAGGAAAAATGAAAAAAGTTTTAAAGGAAATTGTGTTTAGTATCGTGGGGGTGCTTTTAATCACAACGGTTTTTTTGTGGGCCATGGGTTTTTTCAAAAGCTCGCAGCCTAGCCACTCGCCAAATCCTACCCCAACTGCCGTTAAAAAGAGCGTGAAGCTCAAAGCTAAGCAGCCACAGCCTGCAACGTCGCAAGTAAAGATTCTGGCGCTAGGAGACTCACTAACCCAGGGTGTGGGAGACACTCAGGACAAGGATGGGTACCAAAAGCGGCTAAAAAAGCAAATTGTGCAAAAAAACCTTGCAGGTAAAGCAACCGTTTATGATGAAGGGATTAGTGGCGAACGTAGTGACCAAATTTTGCACCGGTTGCAGAATACAAAACGGATTCAAAAAGAAGCGGCTAAAAGTGATGTTTTGGTGGTTACTGCGGGAGGCAACGACCTTTTCCAGAACTTACAAAAAAACGTTAGTGAATCAGAAAGTCAAATTTTAGTACGGGTTAATAAAGTTAGCCTAGAATATCAAAATAATTTACGGAAAATTTTTGAAATTGCCCGGAAGAATAATCCTAAGATAAAAATCGTGATGGTGGGCATTTATAATCCATTTTACGTGTACTTCCCCAACGTAACTAGCATTACCCAAGCGGTAACGACTTTTAATACAACTGCTAAGGCGACGATTGATGAATTTGACGACGCTACTTTTGTGAACATCAACGCTTTATCCAAAGGGCAGTTTACTACTAAACAACAAATCAAAAAATTAAAGAAACAAAGTACCGAAGATGACATTGCGGTAGTGGAAAAGAGTCGGGTGGAAGCTCGGAAAGTGGACAGTAAAGAAAAGAACGCATACCTTTCAAATGAAGATCATTTTCACCCAAATGACAAGGGGTATGATATGATGACAAGTAAAATAAAATCCGCTTTGCAAAAATTGGAAGTTTTTGATTAGGAGGGCGGAATGAACAAGTATTTATATAATTTTTGGAAATGGGGATTTTTAACTCTGGTAGCGTTATTATTGGCGGGGAGTGTTTACGTGGGCTTCAAAGCGAGCTTACCAGTCCCCCAGTTTGAAAAAACGGCTAAGAAGGATCCTCATAAGTTTGACCAAGTACCAATCATGTTGAATAAAACGCAGTTAAATGACTTAAGTGCGGCCTATTTGAACCAGTTTCAAAAAAGCAAAGACTTTACCTACCAATTTAGAATTGGAAAACATTACGCGATTTTAGGCGGCCAAATTGAAGTCCTAGGGCAAAAAGTTCAATTTGCGTTAACGATGGTGCCTTCAGTTACTAAGGGGGGCAATATTCGGCTTAAAGCACACAGCTTGTCAGTGGGAACGTTAAAATTGCCAGCTAAGGTGGTTTTGAAATATATTTCCCGCAACTATGAATTACCTAAATGGGTAATTATTAATGGGGATCAGGCACTGCTACGTTTAGACCAGATCAAAACCACAAATAAAGTTAGTTTCCAAGTTGAAAAGATTGATATTGTACACGACCAGTTTAAATTCATTATCAACGTGCCTAAATCAGCAAACTAGCCGAGTTGTCGTGAAGTAGAGGAGGAATATTTTGAGAAAAACATTTTACCAGTTTTTAATGACCCAACGGAATCCGGAACCTAATGACGAAGTTGAAGAGTTTGCAAACCAAGCTTTTTTCGACCAATCATTTCCTAAACAAGACCGGGATTTTGACGAAATCAGTAAGTATCTAGAGCTCAACGGGAGCTATTTGCAAAACATGACCATTTTTGATCAGGCTTGGCAACGATACTTGGAAAGTGAACAGAATTAATGAAAAAATTTATTAATCGACACCCGTACCTTACCGTGGTTGGGTCGGTAATTTTAGGGAGTGTTATTACCTTGGCGGGGGTGATGACTTTTCTACTGGGTTTCACTAATTCATCAGCAGACCGCCAAACCAATTTAAATCGAATTGCGAGCGTTTATAATCAAATTGATGCTAATTATTACCGGAACGTTGATTCTAACAAGTTAGCTACCGGGGCAATTAACGGGATGCTGGCAACCTTAGACGATCCGTTTTCAAACTACCTTACCGATAGCGACGCTTCCTCCTTAAATGATAGCGTGGCGGGATCGTTTGGCGGAATTGGGATCCAAGTAATTAAGAAGAATGGGCATATCGAAATCATGTCCACGATTGACGGGACCCCCGCACAGAAAGCGAAGCTGAAGGCCGGCGATCAGATTATTAAGGTTAACGGTAAATCAGTTGCTAGTCAGTCGTTGTCCAAAACGATGAGCATTATGCGTGGTAAGGTGGGAACCACGGTGGAATTGGAACTACAGCGCGGAGACACCACCTTCACTAAAAAGCTTAAGCGCGCCAAAATTCCGGTCGAAACGGTGACCGGGAAGCTATTGAAGAATAAGGTGGGATACATCACGATTTCTTCTGTAGCAGAGAAGACGGCGAGTGAACTAAAGAAGAACTTGAAGAAGCTAGATCATCAAGGGGCTAAATCATACATCATCGACGTGCGTAATAATCCGGGAGGCTTGATGCAACAGGCGTTGAAGATGTCTTCAATGTTCTTAAAAGATGGCCAGCCAATTATGCAGGTCAAAACCCGGAGTGGTAAGCCTGAAGTTTATAAGGCTAGCCATAAGTTAGACGGGGGCTACAAAGTTAAGAAACCGGCCGTGGTAATTATTAATGGCGAAAGTGCCAGCGCTGCCGAAATTTTTGCGGCCGCTTTGCATCAATCAGCGGGGATTCCGTTGGTGGGCGCGCAAAGCTACGGCAAGGGAACCGTACAAAATATTACCCAGTACACGGATAATGACGAACTTAAGCTAACGATTGCTAAGTGGTTAACGCCGGACGGAACCTGGATCAATAAAAAAGGACTAACGCCAGATTACAAAGCCGACTATCCTGAAATGGCCTACATCACCACGTTTAACCACCATAAAACGTACCAAGTGGGGCAAAGCGGTACCGATATTAAGAATCTACAAATTGCGTTGAAAGATTTGGGTTATTATTCTGGCAAAGTTACTAAAGATTACACGGAAAGCGTTGCGCAAGCAGTGCAAGCTTACCAACAAACTAATCATCTAACGATTACCGGAAAAACTGACGCGAAGACCATGCGTTCTATTGAACAAGCGGTAATTAACACACTTTCGAAGAGTGACCCCGCGTTAAATAAAGCAGAACAAGTGCTTGCTAAGCAAAAATAAGTATGAATCAAAACTTTTAACATGAACTTCAATTTAGTAAAAGTAATTAGGGTCTCGTCATTAAGTTGGCGAGCCCTTTTTTAATACGGAATTTTCAAAATAATAGTGAATCTTTAAATAAAAAGCGGATGGAGTCTGGTTCTTTAGCTAAAAAATGTAGTATCATAAATTAAAGTTTAGATATGACTTAGGAGGCTACTATGACCACATTTTATTGTTATTCTAAGTGTAGTACGTGTAAAAAGGCCGAAAAATGGCTAAAAGAGCAGCAAGTTTCGTATAAAAAAATTGACCTAGTTGAACAGCCGCCAACTAAGGCGCAAATGCTGGATTTTTTTGCTAAAAGTGATCAGAATTTACGCTATTTTTTCAATACCAGTGGAATGGACTATCGTAAGATGAAACTTAAAGATAAGGTAGATACGATGTCAAAGGAACAAGCAGCGGAATTAATGTCGCAGAATGGCAAATTGATTAAGCGCCCACTAATGGTTGACGATACTAAGGTTACTTGCGGTTTTAATACCGCGGTATATGAAGAAAACTGGCTTTAGTCTAAGAAAAAATTTTATCCAAGGTGGAATAAAAGCTAGTTTAGAAAAGTAATCTGACAATTCGGTGCCTACTAATTTGTTCCTACGTAAAAGAGAACGGAACAAGAACCGGTAGTTTGCGAGCATTAACTGAAAATTAACCATGATGCCTGAATTTGGCATGATGATCAATTTTTTGGTTAAGCGGAACCAACTGACTTTTGGCTCAATTGAAGTCAAAAAAACAAAATAAAAACGATTCATGAGGAAGTTTCACCTCATGAATCGTTTTTTTTGTTTAGAGACTTTTGTCACAGCCCTTATTTTTACATTAGTTAGTTTATTTTTTGACGCGATTATTAACTTCGCGGGCATTGCCAAATGAGACGGTAATAATTCGGCTACGCATTCCCCATACGTAGAAAATGAACGCCGCTATAATGATCACAATAAAGTCGAAGGGGTAGTGAATTAAGTTTTTACCGTTAAAATCGGCGCTACCAATGTAGGACATGATTGAAAGAAAAATTAGATACACAATTAGCCAAAGACTACTACGCAACTGGTTAATGGTTTCTTTCCAATGTAAACGCCACTCGTAATATATGAAAATTGGTAAGCCAAGTAAAATAACTAGGATAACTTCTACCGTAGTGGGCCACATTGCCCAGTAAATAGCTAAGGAAGCTAAGATGAAGGCTAACGGAGCCATGAATTTAATTGCTTTTAACCGGACGGGCCGGTTGAAACGCGAGGCCATCTTTCTTAACGAAACCACCGTAATCGGGCCCGTTAGGTAAGCGATTAAGGTTGAAGTTGAGATGACACTTGCTAAAGTACCCCATGACCTAAAAATCGAAACCATTACCATACTTAAAACGGCATTGAAAGCCATTGCGATCCGTGGAATTCCATACTTAGCATTGATCTTCCCTAAAATTTTAGGAAAATGGTTATTACTCGACATGGCGGCTAAGGCCCGTCCCGTTGAAGCAACGAAGGAAACTCCGGTACCAAATGGTGAAATGAAGGCGTCCAGGTAAAGTAGGACGGACAACCAGTGAATCCCTAAGAGGATTGCTAAATCGGCAAAGGGAGATTCAAAATTAATCCCGTGCCAACCTGATTGAGCGATCAATGAACTTGGAATCGAAGTAATGTAGGTGCTTTGTAAAACTAAGTAAAGTACAGCACTAATCAAAAGGGAGATCCCCACACCCAAGCCAACGTTTCTTTTAGGGTTCTTAACTTCATTACCCATATTAATTACCGTCTGAAAGGCATTGAAGGAAAAAATAATTCCAGAAGCCGAGGTGGCAGCAAAGATTGAAGCCGATCCGTACGGCATAAATTCAGTTAAAGAATGGCCGTAATTTTCTGGATGAAAACCGCTTAACGTTAAAAAGATGATGGTGATTAAGGGCACGGCAATTTTAAAGATTGAAATTAAACTTGTAAACCTAGTTAATAAAGATACCGACCAGTAATTTAAGAGGGTAAAGATTAAAATGAAACAAAATACTACTAACAAACCACTAGTCGTGATGGTCCCATTTTTGAAAAAGTGATGGGTCCAATTAGCCCAAGCCCACGGCCAGGTACTCATGTATTGGACCGAGGCAACGGCTTCAATGGGAATTAAGGTAATTAAAGAAATCCAGTTGGCCCAAGAGGCAATGAAGCCCACCAGCGAACCGTGGCTGTATTGGGCAAATTTACTCATTCCTCCGGATTCGGGAAACATGGTGCCTAGTTCGATATAGTTGTAGGCAATCACAGCAATCACGATAAACCCAATTATCCAAGAAAAGATTGCTGCCGGACCTGCCACCGAAGCAGCCTCCATTGATCCGAAAAGCCACCCGGAACCAATTAGAGAACCAAGTCCGAGCATTACTAGCTGAAAAAGATTTAGTTTTTTAATAAAAAATACGCTCCTTAATTTTTGATTGATAAGGAAAATGTTAACGTATTTGTAGGTATAAATCAAATTGGTATAGGTTGCGCTTGCTACGGTATAAAAAGATTTTCTTACCGGATTGATTGAATTTGAAGGTTAGTTGCTAACCTAGCTGTTAATTTAGCATGGTCTTTTTAACGTTAGGAAAGCCCAGCCATGAACAGGGGAGAGGTTAATTTTAGTGATTCGGTGAAAAAGATAAGTTTTGTAAGGAAGGTACCAAACCCAACGGTTAAAAATTATGAACTTAAGAAACTATAAAGAATAATGCACCCTAGTTTTTGGCTCAGGATTGGTGTTAGACTTCAAGTAAAATTGCACACTAAAATTAGGAGGGGCATTTTGGATAACGATAAAGATTTTATTATGAAACAGGTGAAGTCGTTTGCCGAAGGACTGGGATATGTGCTTGGAAAGAAAAGGAACGGAGATATCGAGGTGGTTTTTCAGCAAGAAAATCAGCAAAAGAATAAGTTTTTAGCCGAAATAGAGCAGTATCTTGAGAAGAAAAAATATCGTGAGGCGATTCAATCTTTTTTTAAATTAAAATATGAACTCGAACCAGGAGAGTACCTAAAAATTGGAAACCAACTCTTAGATAAATTAAAAGCTCGACTAGCTGATGAAGACGAGCAGGTTTTACTCTTGGAAAGAAGTTTGAAAAATTTTAAGGAGCGGTGGTTGGGAAAATAGTGCTCATTTGCGAATCCCGCTTTATCAGAATAAGTTATGTTGTTGAGCATAACGGGGGTTCCTTATGAACTGTACAGAGATGAAAAAATATTGTACTAAAAGCAAAAAAATGAAAGCGTTGACAAAACAAAATTAGAAATGATAATATTAAGAAGTTAAAGAATTAAATATAGAAAAAAGCTTAGAAGAGTACGTAACTTTTCTTTGAGTAATGTGACCGAACAAAGGGCAGGACTCAGGCAAGACACGTTTTAGCCAATTAATGGCTTAGCGTGTTTTGCCTGAGTTTTTTTCTAGAAAGGAGCAGGAATGAAAGTAAAAAAGATACTAAATAACAACGTTGCCATTATATCTAAAGGTACTCATGAATCAATTGCATATTCTCCAGGAATTGCTTTCAAGAAAAAAGTTGGACAGCAAATCGAGGAAAAAGAGATTAGTAAACTGTATGTTCTAGATTCAAAAGACCGTTTAGAACATCTTAGTTTTTTATTAACCCATTCTGATAAAAAAGTCATTGCTTTGGTTAATAGAATCGTTGATTACGGTGAAAATTACCTAAAAGTTAAGGTGACTGATTATTTGTATTTAGCATTATTAGATCATATTTCGTTTGCGTTAAAACGAAGTCAAAAAGGACAGTTTATTGCAAGTCCGCTGGTATGGGAAGTAAAGAAATTTTATCCCCAATATTACGAAATTGGAATAAAGGCAATTAACTGGCTTAATCAGGCTTATGAGGTTGATTTTCCAGAAGACGAAGCAATTCCAATTAGTTTGCACTTTATTAATGTTCAAGATGAACAGAACAATGTCGAACAAAAGGTTAAAGACATTACGGTACTGAGAGATTTACTAAATATAATTAAATACCATTTTAATATGAATTTTGATGAAAGCAGTATCAACTACCTGCGCTTGGTCACGCATTTACAGTATTTTATTGACCGTTTAAATTGCCACGAACTGTCCACGAAAACCGACGTAAACGTTTTATATGAACAAATAAGGGAAATTTATCCTGAAGCGTTTCGAGTGGTACAAAAAATTGATAATTACATTAGTAAAAGTTTCGGGCAGAAAATTTCTTCTGATGAATATACCTATTTGATGATCCATATTAACCGAGTTACAAGCAGAAAGGACGTTGGAAATGAAGTATAAAGAGTTTAATGAAAATATTATCAAGTACGTCGGTGGAAAAGAAAATATCCAGGCGGTAGTCCATTGCATGACAAGACTGCGGTTTACACTCAAAGATCGTAATAAAGCAAATACGGCAGCACTCAAGGATTTAGATGGGGTAATTGACGTAGTTAGTAACAACGTGGCTTACCAGATTATTATTGGGACTCACGTAGTGGATGTGTACGATGAATTAATCGATTTGTTGGGAATCAGTGGTAACGATAAAGAAGAAGTACATAAGGTAAAAAAGAACTGGATTAAAGCAGTGTTGGATGTGGTTTCAGAATCCATGACGCCAATTTTAGAACCGATTATTTGTGCAGGTTTGTTGGCAGCCTTTTTATCGATCATCTCGCTTACGGGGTTAATTTCACCAAATAGTCCTACTTACCAGATCTTTGACGCATTGCGGGTTTCGGTATTTTACTTCTTACCAATCTTAATGGCAATGAGTAGCGCCAAACGTTTAGGTGCCAGCCCGTACTTGGCGGTTGCGTTAGCCGCAACAATTTTATCGGAGAGTATCAACGGAGTAAAGGGGCTTAATTTATTTGGAATCCCGTTGCCCCAAATTACGTACGCAAATAGTTTTATTCCGATTCTCTTAGCAGTTTGGTTTATGGGGTACGTAACCAAATTTGTGAAACGAATAGTTCCCAACGCTTTACAGTATTTTATGACTCCGCTACTTATCATGCTAATAACTTTACCGGCGACGCTACTAGTTTTTGGCCCGTTGGGTTATTACCTAGGTGAAGGAATTATTGCCTTCTTTAATCTATTAATGAAGTATGTTGGTAGCTGGTTTGTAATGATGCTTTATTCAGCGTTACAACCGTTCATCGTCATGTTAGGAGCGGGTAACTTTATCATGCCAGTGGTTGCCTCCTTAATTTCGGCTAACGGTTACGATCCTGCATTTATTTCTTCATGTACCATCTCAGATATTGCAGTTGGTGGCTCAATGTTAGGATACTTTTTGAGAACCCGTAACCGTAAGCAAAAGCAACTATTTGGAACGGTGACCCTATCCGCAATTCTAGGGGTTACGGAACCTGCCATCTATGGTGTCTTTGTTAAATATCGTCGGCCTTTCATTGCCGTTATGATTGGCGGAGGCTTAGGAGGCTTATTTGCCGGTCTTACTGGTGTAAAAGCATATTCAATTGCTTGGGGATTATTTGGTTTGCCAGCTTACATTGGTAAAGGACATTTCATGAACTTATGGTTGATGGTTGCTTCCGTTATTATTAGCTTTGTTGGTGCGGCAATTGCAGCATTCTTACTAGGTGTGCCTGCTGAAGATTCCGCAGAAGATGAAGCTGGAAATGTTGATAATGCGGTTGCTTCAAAATTACAAACGGTATCTTTGAGTAGTGTAGTGAAGGGAGATTTAGTCCAGCTAGCCGAAGTTGGCGATGCCGCGTTTTCTACGGGATCCATGGGTAAAGGAATTGGCATTAAGCCCACTGACGACCACATCTATGCACCAATTGATGGAAAGGTAACTGCGGTTTTTCCGACTAAACACGCAATTGGGATTACCGGAAGCAACGGAATTGAGATCTTGATTCACATCGGAATTGACACTGTTGAATTAGAGGGGAAATATTTCACGCTCCAAGTAAAAGAAGGGGAAACCGTTTCCCGGGGGGATGTTTTAGCGGTCGTAGATTTTTCCAAAGTGGTCGAGGCTGGATATGATCCGACCGTGATGGTGATTATTACTAACACGAACGACTTTTTAGACGTAATTCCCAGTGTTAATCAAATTGTAACTGACAAAGATCAGATGCTAAACGTAGTGCTCGGATAAGGAGGAAGTAATGAGATTTCCAGATAACTTTTTATGGGGCGGAAGTATTGCTGCCCACCAAACGGAAGGAGCTTGGAACGAAGACGGTAAGGGGCCAGCAATTATGGACTACGTAACGGTTGGTGAGTATGGGCAACCAAGAAAGATCCACCAGACAATTGATCCAGAATGTCGGTACCCATCCCATATTGGAATTGATTTTTATCACCGGTATCTAGATGATGTTAAACTCTTTGCGCAGATGGGGTTTAAGGCACTTCGAATTTCAATTGATTGGAGTAGAATTTATCCAAATGGCGACGACTTAGAGCCTAATCTAAAAGGAATTGAATTTTATATAAATTTAGTTGACGAGTTAAAAAGGTATCATATCGAGCCTATCGTAACTCTATATCATTTTGAAATGCCAATTAATCTGGTTAAAAAATATGGTTCTTGGCAAAATCGCTCGGTTGTTGAGTTATATCTCAAATTTTGCAAGACGATGTTTACAGCGTTGCGCGGGAAAGTTAAATATTGGGTTACCTTTAATGAGATGAATCATATTGATCCACAAACGGAGGCTAGCGACATCTTTACGTATATAATCGCTGGCTTGAAATATTCCGAAATGAAAGATAAACCGCAAACGTTGGCAACCATTGGCTACAACATGACCTTAGCTAGTTGTAAAGCAGTCCGGTTAGGACATGAAATTGATGCTTCCAATAAAATTGGCTGCGTATTCGGAATTGAACCCGTTTACCCAATTAACAGCGATCCGGAAAATGTAATGAACGCCTTTAGACAAATGGACCGTGATTTTTATCAAATTGATGCAATGTGTAACGGCGAGTTTCCGCAGTACAAACTAGCAGAGTATGAAGATGACGGGATTCATTTGGCGGTTTCAAAAAATGATTCCGCTGATTTTAAACAAGGAAAAATCGATTTTATCGGAATGAATTACTATGCCTCATCGGTGGCCGAATATCATGGGGCAAAGGAAGTAAAAAGTGCACTTTTTGGCGGTTTAACTAATCCTTTTTTGGAAACGAGCAAGTGGGGCTGGACAATTGACCCCGTGGGAATTCGATACTTATTAAATTATACGTATCGAAAGTATGGAATCCCAATTATGATTACTGAAAACGGACTAGGTGCGGAGGATCGATTGGATGATAATGGAAAAATCCATGATGATTACCGAATTGATTATTTACGTAAACATGTTCAAGAAGTCAAAAAGGCAGTAGAAATTGACCAGGTAAATTGTTTTGGCTACTTAACTTGGGGTCCAATTGATCTTGTTAGTGCGACAACCGGCCAAATGAGCAAACGATATGGGTTCATCTACGTTGATCTGGATGACTCCGGACGCGGAACATTGCAACGATTGAAAAAAGATTCGTTTGCTTGGTACAAAAAGGTGATTAAATCTAACGGAAAAGATTTATAAAATATTTTATAATTTGGAAGGCTAGAAGAAAAAATACTTTTCAAGGATGAAAAGATCCTTAAAAAGTTGTTTTGATATTTTGCCTTCAATAAAGCCAAAACGTGTGCCAAAAGTCAGTTGGTTCCGCTTACCCAAAAATTGACCATGATGCCAAATTCAGGCATCATGGTCAATTTTCAGTTAATGCTCGCAAACTACCCGACTTTTGTCCCACTCTCTTTTTCAAATCAATATCTGAATTCCCTTAGATCTCAAATTTTCTAAGCATTCTGCCAAATATTGTTGGTCATGTTCGGGATAGATCGGGTCGGTGAGCGGACAAGGTGCCAATGCTAAATAAGCTGGGCAATGCAACCCCCGGTAAGTGGGGTCGAACCATTTAGGGTCAGGATGATATCCCCGCACCTGCATTTCAGCCATCACTAACAAATGAAATTGGTACAACTTGTATGGCGAATGGGTAAAAACGTAATCGACGGTGGCGTGCTTTTTACCCCAGCCCTTGCCGCGAAGCGCCGCGACTTCCCGGTGCTGACCTAAAAGCTGGGCCCGAGGCAGTTTGGAAATTAATTTCTCGTGCCATAAACGCATGAACTCGGCCTCCTGTATTAATTTAGTTTAAGAATAGCTTAATCAAAGAATAAATGGAATTAACTTGACTGAGGAATTTTTACTTAAGCTGTAATGCTCGAACCCGGTTAAGCTAAAGATGTATTTTTCAAGTCGAATATGGTATAAATAGCTACAAAAATCGCAAACCCTGACTATTTTGGAATAGATAACTCACTAATTAGGAGAAAAAGCCTCTTAAGTGGTGGGCGCTAGCTCAGTACGTGCAATTTGAATTTAACTTTTTTGGGGGGCAAAAAATGAAAACGTTTTTGACAGCGTCGTCTTTGAACAAGGTGATTTTACTAGATTATTTATTAGAAAGTACTACGTGGCGCTCAAGCAAAGAGCTTGCAAAGGTAATCGGTGTAACGGAAAAGTCGATTTTAAATTACCTTGAAGAATTCCAGCAATTATTTAAGGAAACCGGGCAAAAAATTCAGCTGTTTAACGATCATAATAAGAATTTTCAAATCGTAAAGGAGGAGGATTTCCCCATTTACACCCTATATTTGAAGTTTTATCAATCTTCTTATAATTATAAGTTGATTGACTTCATGTATCATCATCCGCACCAGCGGTTAACCGATTATGCGGAAAGTCAGTTTACAAGCTTATCAACGGTTTTCCGCTATGCCAAGCTATTAAAACCTTACTTTAAACGTTATCAGTTAGAATTTTTGCCGTACCGTTTGGAATTAAAGGGCAGTGAAACTAACATTCGAAGCTTCTACTATTATTTTTATTGGAATTCAACCCGGGAGATCGCAGATGATTGGCCGTTTAGTACTGAATTGTCGGCAATCGAAACGGTCATTACTGACTTCGAAAAGGTGTATGCGGTTACTTTAGAACCGCTTCAACGTAAAACTTTTGCTTATTGGTTAGCGATTACGTTAGAAAGAAGTAAAGTTGTTATTGCAACGACGGACGCAACGAAGCAAAGGGTGATTGATAGCGATCCGACTTTCAAATTAATGCAAAAATGGCATAAAATATGCAATCTGCCGTTAAGCAGAGATGAGTTGTATTTTCTATATCAAGTGATATATGATTTCGGGATTATTGATGGTAATCCGAATTATGAAAACAGCTATGCGTTAGCTCACCAGCAAAATCAGACGGACTCCTACCTGGCCGTAATGAATTTGGCTAGGGTGGTTAAAGAAAATTTTGAGTTTCAATTGGCAACTGACGATTTAGAATTAATGTTTAATTTTATTGCTTTTCACGAACGGAGCGCCTTTTTTAACGGTAATTCCGACGTGTTTTTTAACCGTTCTTACATTATGGAATTAAAAGCGGAGCGCCCAAGGGAGTTTCAAATAATGCAGGAACTTCGTAAACATCTTTTAAAACGTGCGCAGCCATCAGTTAAGGCTTTACTAACTAATTGGCAGCAACTATTTCTAAACTATTATTTTATCTTAGATTATTACGACCTCTTCGCTAAAAAAGTTACGCCTATCAAAATTTTAGTGCAGGATGATTTGCATCACACCCACCGATTGTGGTTGATGAATAAGGTGCGTACTTACTTTGGCCATTCCTTTGCGTTTGAGTTTTACGATTACCAGACGCCCATTGCAGAAGTAGATTTAGTGATCTCTAACTACTACATTGATACTGGAAATACACCATTAATCTTAATGAAAAATTTGCCCACGGAACGTAACTGGCGACAACTAGGAGCAATGCTTTATCAATTAACCAAGTAGCCCCCAGGGCAAATTATTTTTGGAAATTATAACTCGAATAGTTAAAGAACCGCTCCAGAAGCTAAGTATTCTGGGGAGGTTCTTTTTAGTTGAAAAACCTTTTAATTTTTTTCTGAATCAGGAAAAAAGTTGGACTAGTAACTAAAAAAGGGGCGTGCGAGAATGTTTTTAAATCGATGAGGTTGATTAAATTTAAGGAGGAAGTATTCAATGAACAAGAAAGCAATGATCACAAGCCTTGCATTAGGAATGTTAGTTTTAAATGCGCCCACGGTAATGGCGTCCCAGATTTCCGAGGCAACTAATAAAACGGACGTGACCTTGACCGCTGGTTCTGGTAAGGATATTCATCCAGTCGTCCCCGATGATACCCATGATGATGATTCTGGAACCGGTGACGTGGGTTCGCTATCCATTCCGTACGCTTCAAACATTACGTTTGGACAACAGGAAATTAAGGCAGAAGATACGGACTATTATGCATTAAACAAAAAACCTCACGTGCAGGTTAACGACACCCGCGGAGGTGCGAAGGGTTGGAGTTTGGGAGTAGCAATTTCACCTTTCGTAGGTGCCAACGGAAAAGAATTAGTGGGTGCCAAGATGTCCCTTACGAATGGAAAGGTAGTAACTAAAAACAACCAATCTCCGATGCCGAAAATCACTCAAAATACTTTTGAATTAAATAAGGAATATCAAGAGGTAATGACGGCTAAGGAAGGCCAGGGAGCCGGAGCATTTGCGGCCGTATTTGAAGGAAAAGATGGAGAAAATGAGAATGTCAAACTTCACGTACCGCGTGCTGGTGTAGAAGCACAAAGTTATTCTGCTGATTTAACTTGGGTGTTGACCGATGCACCATCTTAAATCAATTAAACAAAGCCCAAAACTGTATTTTCTTAGCTTTATTCTGGTTTACGTATCCTGCATTTTACTAGCGCTAACTTTTCCCCATGCCGTAGCTGCGAACACAAAAGCAAATAACCGGGTAACCTTTGATGCGGAGGCAATTTTACCGAAGAATCAGCAATCTGATGCCAGTTATTACGATTTGCGGGTGCGCCCGGGAAATAATGAGCGACTATTTATTAGGGTGCGCAATCTCACTAACGAAAAGCAAACCGTTATTATTAAAACAAATAACGCGGTTACTAACCGGAATGGCGCGATTGATTATTCCAAGTCCAAGACTAAGTTACTAGGGGGTCCGACTTTCAAACAAATGATTTCGGGACCGCAGACCGTTACGCTGAACCCTAAGGAAGTGCGTAAAGTTGACTATCATTTAAAGATCCCCTCAAAAGGATTCGAAGGTACGGTGCTGGGCGGCTTTTATTGTTACGCAAAGTCTCCGAAACGAACCACTAAGCAACAAAGTTTAAGCCTAATAAATAATTTTGCTTATACCATCGGTGCAAAGCTGAGATGTTCAAATAGTCAAGTGCGACCCAAGTTGTCATTAGAAAAGGTTACTCCAGGATTAGACAACGGTTACTTGACGGTGTTTGCAACTTTACAAAATTCAGCGCCGACGTTGCTGAGTAAATTACACATGCGGGCTACCGTAACCCAAAAAGGACATCGTAAGGTGCTAAAGGAAACTAACCAGCAAATTTCAATTGCTCCCCGAGTGCGTTTTCGGTTGCCAATTAGCTGGGACAACCAGCCCTTAAAGAGCGGGAAATATGTTTTAACGATTGTTCTAAAAAGTACCGCTGGTAAGAAATGGCAGTTCAGTAAAGAATTTACAATTACGGGTGCCGATACCAAATTAAACCAAAAGGCGGTGGAAGTTAAAAAGCCTATTAATAACCGGTTGATTTACCTAATCATAGGACTTTTAAGTGGAGTGATTTTACTTCTGAGTGGTTATATTTATCGGATGAAACGGAAAGATAGTAAAACGGAGAAATAAAATGAAATTTTGGGGTGGGTTAGTTTTATTAACATTACTATTTAACGTAGAGGGGGTGGTGCTGGCCAGCGAGCGCACCAATAGTGAAGTAGGCATTACCTTTTATCAAAAAACGACCGCAAATCAAGTAGTGCCGATGCAAAAGGTTTCCCAACCAAATCAGAATTATCTAAAGCGGCCTCCTGCAAAAAATCCTCGATTTCAACTTTTACCGCAAACTAACGAAAAGATAGGTTTAGGACTGATTTGGACAGGAATTGGTTTGATTTGTTGCGTTGTAGCAAGCAAAGCGTGCCAAAAATTTTTAAAAGGCAAGGGGGATGACGAATGAAAAAAGTTCCAAGTTTAATATTAGCAACTTTTCTCATAAGCTTCTGGTGGCTAACAGCCAGTGCGAAGGCTAGTCTAAGGCCATTGCCCACTTTCGGAAATTTTCAGTGGGCTAATCAAACAGTCACCCCGGCTGATAATACCTTTATAATGCATAACGGTGCACATACGGTGGTGACTCCGTTGAGCAGAGATGCAACTGTAAATCGGTTAGTGGTTGATCAAAAAACTAACGAAAGCCGAGCGCTGGTAAAAAACGTTGGTTTTTACAAAGGTAAGTCGGTAAATCTATTGGTTACGTTAAAACGAAACAAAAGTAATTTAAAAGGAGGTTCGTTGAGTTTTTCTAAGACTTATTTCCTAGGTATTGACGTCGATGGTGAAGTAAAGGTGACCTATAATTTTGTTGATGAGCACGATAATCCCTTAACTATTAAAACGGCCTTTAATTATTATGGGCTCAATACAAATAAATATATTGGATACCAAAATCCCGATTCCGTCATTAGTGCGATTTACGCGAATAACCCAACCAACATTATGTATGACACGGAAGACCAGTGGATATATTTGAAGAATATTACCGCTGGCGTTCCGTAGCGAGACCCGCGTCAAAGTTTTGAAGTGGTTACTAAGGCAATCTCGCAAGTTACTTTTGTGGTGCATAATAACGATAGTACAATCTCGTCACTAGTTTATTTAACTGAATTTTTAGCGAAGCCTGAACTCGCTCCTGCTTACGCTGTAGATGCTAAATTTGATCAAGCTGACCGGGATGTCTATCTGGCTGCACAACAAACGATTCCTAATAGCAGCAACTTGGAAACCGAGATAAGTTTTAATTTGGCCCAGGTGCACGACGGTGAGCAGTATGTACCAGAACGTGTGGTAGTCACTAATTTTAATGGTGAGGACGTAACCAAATACTTTACCAGTCAAATTGAGGACCAAAAAGTTCAGATTAAAACCAAAGGATCTTCTGCTGATCAAATAAGTGATACGGCATTAAATTATAAAGTATATTTGAAATGGCAGGGAAAAGAAAAGCCAGTTGATCCTAAAAAAGTGATTGATGGTAAATTAACGCTTCCATTTGACGTAACCACCACCATAAATGGTCAATCCGTCGGTAAAAGCGGAGCAGTAACGGCGGTTAATTACATTGGTAAAGTAACGACCATGTTTTTAAACGAAGATGATGAAAAAATCCACGACGCCCAAGTAAAAAGCGGGATCTTGACGACCAATTTTGATTTGGCTGGCAACTATCCGGAAATTAAAGGATATTTTCCACTTAAAAATGATCCTAAGAAGGATAAGGGAATTTTTCTGCCTAGCGCCCAAACAATCGTTCACCGATACCGAAAGGGCCAAGAGCTTAAATTTAAACTAAAGGATGCCGGCACAGAACTTCATATTTCTCGTTTCACTAACAAAGGTAGACTTGCATTCTCCTTTACGCACGAAGACAGCCAGCCGGTAAAGTTAATCGCCAGTTATGATGGAGAAAAACGAGTGCTAAAGGATTATGTTAACGCCGCCTCCTCAGTTAAGGATGAAGTCGAGTGGCAATGCCCCAAAAACTGGATAGATAAAAAAGTGAGTTTTTACATTGAAGATGACCATCACCAATCATCAAACAAGGAAGACCGGGTAGTTAGATTAGAATCCGGTCCGCAACTAACCTTACCATATGAAATTAACTTTGGTACTCACGAAATTCCCGGAGAAAAGAGTACCGTTCCGCTAGCCACCAAAGCAATTTTACGAATTAAGGATCGACGTAAAATTGACCAAGGTCGCTGGACTTTAAAGGTTCGCGAACGTCATCCCCTTACTAATCAAGATGGCCAAGTGCTTTCTCGGCGGCTTCTTTATCAGGGTACGCCAATTAACAAAGATGAACAGATTATTTATCAAACTACTGGAGACGCCACCTTAGATCTAAGCAAACTCCTCAAATTACAACTTAACCCTGCGGATCAAATCGGTGACTATCAAGGGGGACTCGGGTGGACCATCGAGGATGCGCCTAATTAAGAAGTCGATCATCTTAACCTTGTGAATTTCAAGCAGGGGTTAAGACCCCTAAGTATTATTAACCGGAAAATGTCTTATATAAATATTACCAACTGTTAGACTGGGAACTCGCCATTTGCGGGTTCCTTTTTAAATTCCCTATCCTTTAATATGGAAAATTCGTAAAAAGAAGAGAATCATAAAACCGTTTTGCACTTAAAGTAGGGGTAACGGAAATGTCAATACGCATGATATTTTAGGAGGGCATTAAAATGAAAAAAATCACTTTAGCGGCGGCCATGTTAATTACGCTGTCATCGTTAGGAATTGCGGGCGGTGCCAAGGCAGCAATAGTCACGGGGCCTACTGATGCAAACATTACGGTTAGTGAAGGTAACTCTGCAATTGAATTAAGCGGCGTTAAGGATATTGCTTTTGATTTTAATAACATCACTAAGGAAACCAGAACTTTTAAAGAGACCGAGCCGATTAACGCCGACGTCATTAATAAAACTTTCGGCGAAAAAGAGTATACACTATCTGTCGAAAAGAACTTCGTTTCCGCGGGGTTGGATGCTCAACTTGTTGGAAGTAAAAAAATTGGTCAAGCGTTGAACGACACCGTCAATGGTGACCTTGTAGTTAATTTGGATGCTACCAAATATACCGTTCCTGGAAAGGATCAAAGTAATACGGTAAAGGTAGTGGTAACGGAAGCACCAGTAGAAGATCCAATTGAGTAGCGAACAAATGAAAACGTTATCAAAAGTAAAAACACACCCTTTTATTAGGGTGTGTTTAATAATGTTAATTTTATTGTTGGAAATCGGGATAGCTGGTCCTTCGGTGCATGCTGCTCAACGGAACGGTTCCGCTCTTAAAGTAACCGTTCAACCTGGAGAGCGATCTACTTCCCCAACCGACATCCGATTTTCACCGAAAGTAAATAAGGAATACTCGTTCATGGTTACCGTTAATAACACAAGTAGTAAAGAAATCAACGTAGCCGTTTTTCCGAGTGTCGGGATTGCTACTAGCGGCGGAATAACTTACGTAAAATCCACGAAAAATCTGTTAAATGACAAATATGCTTTACCAAAATATACGAAGATAACCCCAATTGGCGATAAATTAAGAAACGGTGCTTTAAAATTGCAGGCTAAGCAGAGTAAAAGGCTTCGGGTGGTTATTAACGTAACACAAGACCTTCAAGGAGAACTTTTAGGCGGCATTAACTTTGCCCAAACTATTGGAAAAAGAGTGAATCGGCGGTTGATTAACGTCGTTAAGGTTTACCAAAAAGTGGTTGTGGTCCGCTTAAGAATGCGGGATTTGGTTAAGCGAAAGGGATTGACCTACGCAAACTTTAAATTTGCCAATGCTAAAGGTGCCGCGTTGCTCAGTTATGATGTATTAAATAATAACCCGCTGGTTGCCTATGCTGAAAGTGGTTCTTATCAAGTGCTAAATCCTAAGGAAAGGGTGATTGCTAAGGGTGATTTGGAGAAAAATAAGGTTGTTTTGACCCCAGTTACTAGAACCCAGCTAAACGTTCCCCTTCTTGATGGTGCCAAATTGATTCCAGGAAATTATAAATTTTTGGTAACTAGTAACGGCAAACACCGGGTGTATAAATTCACCTACACTAAAAAGCAATTAAATAATTTTGTTAAGAAGAACGGTAAACCGACACACGTAACGATAAAGACGGGCCACGTGAGAATGATTATTTTCGGAGTAGCTGTTTTGGCAACGTTAATCCTAGTAATAACGGGGTTCTATGTGAGAAAGAAAAGGACTTGACGTTTTCTAAAACGAAGAAGACCAGTGGAGGGCGACTAATCGCTGATATCGGCACATCAGTGAGTAGTCGCCTGATTTTTAAATAGCAATAAAAAAATTAAGGGTGATTTGATTATCGAAATTGCTCAATTACATTTTTAGTGTCCTAAAAATATAAATATTGCTGAATTTAGGTAGCTAAATGGACTATATTTAAACGGGTACGTGATTGTATGAATACAATAACAGGTATTGGGTTGAGCTAAAATTTTTGTTAAAAGGAGCTTGGTTTATGGATCTATGGCGATCATTTTTGTCTTCAAAACAGGTAAGAAAGATTAGACTTCTTGAACAGATTATTTCTAAGTCAGCGGTTTCTCCCGATGATTTAGCAACTAACCTCGCAACAACTAACCGATTAATAAAGGACCTGATTGAGGAATTGAATCTTGAACAGCAACAATTCTACAATAGTTCCCAAAAGTATTATCTGTTTGAAAACCGGATGATCAAGTTATCGAAGCAAGTCCGGGTACGGACGTACGTCGAATTTTACCTGCATTTAAAATCGCAATACGTTAACCAAAGCGCAGTTTTTAAATTTTTACGGTTTTTTTTAACCAACCGAAAAGCAGGAATAATAAAGTTATCCCACTATTTTAACTATAGCCAATCTTATTGTTATAAATTAATTAACAAGGCTAACAGCTTATTACAACGTTTGAATTTTAAGTGTCAAATCAATAAAAGGCTAAATTATTTGTTGGTTGAAGGCGACGAAAATCAAATCCGGATGTTAACCTATCTTTTGGAAATTACCGCGAACCAAATTGATAAGACGATGACAACCACAGTTGCTGTTTCGACCAATCAAGCGTGGTCGCTTAGCCATCAGCTAAAAATGCAGACTTTATTAAATGTTTTTGATAACGCTAACAAAATGGGGAAGCTTGCTCAAAAAGCGTCTCGTGAGGAATTGGAGGTTATGACTGCTGTTTATAAAGAATTACACCTAGGTTTTAGTAATCACTTTAATTACATAAGTAAAAATGCTTTTCCAACCGAAAAAATGTTTTTTTACTTGGCGACAATGTATTATTTACCGGAAAGCTTAACGGCTGACTTGATGAGAAAAGTCGGTGAACACCTGGGAGAATACCGCAATAACCAGATCATCGTTAAAGCAAACCAGCTCTTAGGTAAACTAGTAGAAAAATATACCATTCCTAAAAAATACCATCAGCTTTTCTTATTTCACATTACTTATCGGTTCCTCATTACGAAGCAGCTGTCGTTAGAAGTACTGTTTTTAGCAACTAACTCAATCAGCGATATTAACGCAAACGTTCGGCAAATTAGCAGAGACGTTCAAATGACTTACAAAAATGAGTTATCGGTAGGGGCACTTGAAGTTTTTGGGTTTCAAATTGCAGAACTACTATATTCGTACATGAGTCATCTAGTAGCTGAACCAGTGAAAATTGCCATTTATTCTTCATATAGTGCCAACTACCTAATGGTTTTAAAAAACATTCTGCACGGAATCTATAAAAAGAAGTCCGTTTTAATTGTGGAAAAAATAGAAGACGCAGAAATTGTAATTGCCGACAGTGCGGTTAATGTAAATGATCACCAAGTCCTTTTTTATTTCGAAGACGTGCACCGGATTGAGACGTGGAAGAAGTTAGCGATTTATATTCAAACGGTCTTGATTAAGCGAAGGACACAATTAAATATTTAACTGGTTAAAAGCGGATGTTTTCCGAAAGCGTCAGGACTAGACTCGTCCGGATTTAAAATGTAACGGTTAGCAAAAATGAAAACTAAACGTAACCAAATATGGATGCTGAACGATGAGTTTTCTAGTACAATTAAAGCACGCTTAAACGGAAAATGGAGGGGTTTTGATGGACCAAGAACGAATTTTAATTTTAGTGAAACCAGACGGGGTCAGTTTAGGACACATTGGCGAAGTGATTACCCGCCTGGAACGGAAAGGCTACGAAATTGATGCGCTCAAAGTTACCCGGGCTACTGATAGCCAATTACAGCAGCATTACGCTAAATTAGTTGATAAACCATTCTTTAAGGAAATTGAAACATACATGTTGGAAGGCAAAATCGTGGCCATGATTGCTAGTGGTACTCGCGTGATTGAAGTTTTCCATCGGATGGCGGGGGCTACCAATCCGTCCGAAGCTGCCTTCGGAACGATTCGGGGAGATCTTGGTCGGGAATGGCCAGACGGACTACTTCGAAACGTTGTGCACAGCTCTGATAGCGTTGAAAGTGCCGAACGAGAAATTAAAATTTGGTTCCCCGAATTAAGTTAATTTGGTTATCCAACTAAGGCAGGTTTATAAGTATTTATGAATGAAAAATCTAGCTAACTAGTGGAATTATTTCCGGCTGGTTAACTAGATTTTTTTGTATAGATTAATAAATCAATTCCTGAAAAAGCCAACCTCAGCCATCAACCAGCTTCTTCATAATCAATGATTACTGCTGTAGTTACGTCCCCAATTACGTTGGCCACGGTGCGAAACATACCTACAAACCAGTCTATACTAGCGAATAGCGCAATACTTTCCGCTGGCAAATGGAGGGTGGTTACCGCAATGGTCAGTGCCATGATTCTGCCGCCGGGTACCGTATTCCCACGCATAGGAGTACTGCTAAAAGAATAAATTCGGCTAATTTAGGGGTAGTGAGGGGGAGGTAGTAGATTTGGGCAATGGCGGTGCAAACTAAAGCAAGATACATTGCTAGACCGTTACTATTTAAAACCATCCCTAACGGTAAAACTAATTCGCTGACTGATTTACTGACGCCAAGCCGGTGCTGAACATCCATCAACTCAACCGGAAGGGTAACTGCTGAAGAAGTAGTGGTAAACGCCACGAGCAGTATGCGGGTGAGCCCCTTGAACAATTTAGCAAGCGGGATTTGCGTGCGCAAAATGGTGAGTAACGTTAAGAATACTAAAAATACAACGACACCGCTCCCATATAAAAACAAAAAGTAAAGCAGCGGTAATAGTAGAGTGATTCCGTGAGTGGCAGTAGTTTTAACCATCAGACAAGCAATTCCTAATGGGGCAATTCGCATAATCAAGGTGATCAATTGGATAATTAAATCATTTAGTTGGGTAACCAAGGTAAGCAATTGGTCATAATGGTGCTGGCGATTGCTATAACTTAGCAGGGCACCTAGAAAAATTGCAAAAATAATAATCTGGCCAACGTTTCCCTGGGCAAAAGCGTTAAAAATATTTTGTGGAACTAAATTAAGCAGAGTTTTTTGCCAATTTACGGGCGAAGTAGTCTGAACTGCGGGTAGGGAACTATCCGCAGGCAATTTGGCATGTATCAAGAAACCTAGACCGATTCCGATTATCCCGGCAAAGAAGGTGGTCGTCGAGAACCAAAATAATATTTTTGCACCGACTTTTTTAAGGTTAGCAGCGTCAAGGTGACCAAGTGCGTTAACCACGCTGCAGAAGACCAAGGGGACGATCGTCATTTGGAGGAGATTTAAGAAAAGCTCACCACCAATATTTAAGAAGGACAGTTGGCGACCAAAACTTAACCCCAAAAGGCTTCCCACTAGTGTACCCATAAAGATTAACAAGGTGAATGACGGAGCAAATTTTCGAGTTAGTAAACGTTGTGCCAAATGACCACCGCCTTTTAATTAATTTAAATACGCTTGCTGATATAAACTCTCGGTTAGTACATGAAACCCAGCTTCGAGATCAGCTTGGTCAGTACATTCGGTAAAAGTGTGACTAATGCCAGCTTTACTGGGAACGAAAATCATGGCGGTTGGTACAGATGAACCCATGATTTGACTATCGTGCCCCGCTCCAGAATCTAGAATCATCGTGGAATAATTTAAATGGTGGGCAACGGTTTGATTTAAGCGTAGTAAGTTGGAAGCTAATTTAACGGGTTTGGTTTTCGATGAGTAATCAATTTTTAGTTTGATTTCGGAATCTGTTCGCTGGGCGGCCGCCTTATGAAGAAGTCGGTCAAAGTATTTTAAGCGCTCTTCGTTGGGATGACGGAAGTCTACGCTGAACTGCACTTCTTCAGGAATTACGTTGGCAACGTTAGGAAAGGTTACGAAATGGCCGATCGTAAAGCGAAAGTCCGGGCCTAATTTAGTGGCAAATTGATTAAACTGGTTAATTAACTCAAGGGCAGCTTGAAAAGCATCATGCCGAAATTTGGGAGGGGTAGTTCCCGCGTGGTTAGCCTGTCCAATTAATGTAAATAGCAACCGCCGCTGGCCTACAATCCGGTTAACTAATCCGATTTGACGGTGAGTGGCTTCTAAAATGGGACCTTGCTCAATGTGCAATTCGGTGAAGGTAGCTGGAAGGGCAGGTTGTTGATGGTTAACTTGCGGTAATGCTAGTAAACTTTGAACGGCATTTTGCCGCGCCTCGTTAAAATCAATGCCATTAGCATCGACCAAATTATTTAAGCGTGCCTTTTGGACGTAGTACCTTGAGCCGCTAAAAGTGGTTGGAAACCGACTCCCTTCCTCTTCGCTAAATGAAATCGCGCGTAAAGAAAGCTGGGGTTGTCCGTAACGTTGTTTAAGCTTGATTAAGGCATTTATTCCGGCTAAAACGCCGTATAGCCCATCAAAAATCCCCCCATCTTTGACCGTGTCAATGTGCGAACCCGTCGCCACTATCTTTGCGCCGTCTTTTCCAACTAAATCAGCATAGACGTTACCATAGTCATCAACACTGACGGTTAATCCGCCCGCCAGAGCCCATTGGATGAGCTGTTGCTGGGCGGTTGTCCATGCTGGACTATAGACTAATCGATTTTGCTTAGGAAAAGTGGGTGAAGCGTGGGCGATTAATTGCAATTGGTCATTTAAATCAGGGATGTCTTTCATTGCTTACTAATTCCTTGCAACGGGGAAGAAGCAACGGCTTTATGGTTAACCACTCGACCTAATCCTGCCAAGTAGGCTTTCCGACCGGCTTCGATTCCCATCCGAAATGCTTCTGCCATTAATGGAATATCTTCTGCGGTAGCAATTGCAGTATTGGCCATTACCGCATCCGCACCCATTTCCATTGCTTCCGCAGCCTGACTAGGACTGCCAATGCCAGCATCCACAATGATGGGGAGTTCGATTTCATCGATTAAAATTTGGATTAAGTTTTTATTGGCTAATCCTAAATTTGAACCAATTGGTGAAGCTAGTGGCATGACGGTGGCCGCTCCCGCATCCACCAGTTGTTTTGCGGTGTTTAAGTCAGGAAGCATGTATGGAAGAACAATGAACCCTTCTTCGGCAAGGATTTTAGTTGCCTTTACCGTTTCTTGGTTGTCAGGCAGCAGATATTTTTTATCAGGAATTACTTCTAATTTAATGAAATTGCTACCGCTAAGTTCACGAGCTAAGTGGGCAATTCGAACGGCTTCTTCTGCATTAGTCGACCCGGAGGTGTTTGGCAAAATTGTTACGTGTTCGGGCAGATAATTTAGGATGTCTTCCGTTGCCTCCGTAGTTCGCCGAAGGGCCATGGTAATAATCTCGGCATGGGCATTTTTTACAGCCGCCTTGATTAAGTTATAATCATATTTTCCTGAACCTAAAATAAAACGTGAGTTAAATTGCTGGCCTTTGATGGTTAAGCAATCGTTATTAGATGTCATTGGTTTAGTTCCTTTCTTAATTTAATCGGCTTGGTTACCCAAGATTAAGCGAACAATTTGGTTGGCCTGGTGCCCGGCTGCCACCATGACGCGTGGCGCCATTAACCCTTCTTGCCCACTAGAGACTCCATCGCCGGCGACGTAAACGTGTTGGTTAATTTGCTTAGTTTTAATCTGGTTTGCGGGATGAATTCCGGCCATTCCACTAGCCATCACTAACGGCTTTTGAGGAAATAGGCGACTGCATTCACGTAAAAGCAAGGCTTTAGCTGCCGGGTCGTCAAAAGCTTCGCAAATTACGTCGGCATCCGCAAATAAGTCCGCAACGTTAGCTGCACTAACCGTCACTTGTAAAGGCGTTACGGAAATGAAGGGGTTGAATTCCTCAATATTTTGCTTAAGGGCGACTACTTTAGCCATTCCAATCTGGTTTAATTTATACTGTTGGCGATTTAAGTTACTTAATTCCACTTGATCAAAATCAACCAAGGTTAGATGACCAATTCCGATCCGTGCTAAGGCAATTGCAATGTTAGAGCCCAAACCACCAGCACCCGCGATGGTAACTTTTGACGAGCTTAAAGGTAGCGCAGAATGAGCTACGTTTCGACTAGTCATCTGAGTTTGCAGGTCGGTAATGGAATGTCCATAAAGTTGGAGTTGTTTTTCTTTAAAATTACTCATTTAACCTCCTCCCACGAATGCAATTATTTCTAAATGGTCTGCTGGTTGAATAATGGTAGTGTTCATTTGTTGGCTGGTAATAATTTCGCCGTTTAATTCAACCGCGAGATTGTCAATTTTAGTGTATTTAGTCTTCAAGAAGGCTAATAAATTTTGAGCATCCGCTGCTTGATTTTCTTCTCCGTTAACGATTGCCATGCAAAAACCCCCTTTCTTATGGATACAACCAAAGAAAGGGGGTACGCAATTATGGGTGGCGTAATTCACTAAAAGTGAGTTACAGAATTATGCGATTGCGGTATTCGGTCTTCCTTCGGTAGTACGAACTACATCAGGTTCAATGGGTATGATCTCAGCCAAAAATGGCACCCCAGACGAACTTTAAAGTTTTGATTTATGTGGTAAAATTATTACCACATATATTGTAAACGCTATCATAAAGAAAGTCAAAATTAAATTGAGGTGGATCAAATGTTAGAAAAGCCATTACTTTACCTCGTCACGGACCGGTTAGGGCTAAATCAACAACAATTTTTAGAAAGGATTGAGTTGGCTTGCCAAGGAGGGGTTGATTTACTACAGCTACGGGAAAAAGAAATCAGCAGTGCTGAATACTATAAATTGGCGGGTCATGTAAAAATGATTACCGACCGTTACCAAGTCTCGTTAATAATCGATGACCAGGTAGCGATTGCGCAAGCTGTCGATGCTGCGGGTGTTCATCTTGGACAAGCTGATTTACCAGTGGCGGTAGCACGGCGAATCTTAGGGCCCAGCAAGATTATTGGAGCGACTACTAAAACAGTTGCGCAAGCACAACGCGCGGTTGAAGAAGGGGCTAACTATTTGGGAGTGGGAGCAATTTTTCCCACTACAACCCACGTTAAAACCGTGCACACTAGTGTTGCAATGCTAAAACGAATTAAGCAGGAAGCAAAAATAACGGTTTTTGCAATTGGCGGCCTAAATGCGGAAAATCTGTCCGTTTTGCGGAATACGAATGTCGACGGAGTTGCAGTAGTTTCGGCAATCATGAAGGCTACGCAACCGCAGCAAACAGCTCAGCAATTAAAATCTACGGTTATAGATGTTCTTAGTTAAGCTGGGAATTGCTTTGATGGCTAGTGATTTTTTCTGGACCCGATTAACGGAGGAAATAATAATGGAAAAACTTTATCGCGTGTTAAGCTATGGCAATCAATATTTAAAAATTGACGTTGGCAAACCAACTTTCTTTGCTCATGGTGTGGAAGTAAAAGCTAAGGTTAATAAGGAAACTGGTGAAGTGACTCTTTTTATTTCTCA
>ERZ507362.97-NODE-97-length-30828-cov-11.1254_pt1 | contig 30828 bp, 29 predicted proteins | sample MGYA00512311_ERZ507362 | MGnify/ENA metagenome assembly ERZ507362 | reverse complement strand
CGCCAAGAGTAGTTGGGGGATCGCCCCCTGCGAGGGTAGGACGTTGCCATGCAAACTCAAGGGTCTTCCGAAAGGAAGGCTCTTTTTTGTGTTCTAATAAAGTAAATTAGGAAACTCCAGGGCTAAGAGTAAGTGTTTTTTCTATAAGAAGTGAAGCGGTTACTTGTATTTTATTTTTATAAGCTGTATTGTTGCTGTGACGAGTGATCAAAAAGGAGGAGTAATAATGTATAAAGCTAGTGAACAGCGTTATGACAATATGATTTATAATCGGGTGGGTAACAGTGGATTGAAGTTATCCGCGATTGGGTTAGGCCTTTGGAATAACTTTGGTAGCGTAGATCCGTTAGAAAATCAAAAGGAAATTCTATTTAAAGCTTTTGACCTAGGAATCACCTACTTTGATTTAGCTAATAATTACGGACCCATTCCAGGGAGTGCCGAAGAAAATTTTGGACGGATTATGAAAAGTGATTTACACCACTATCGCGACGAAATGATAATTGCCAGTAAGGCGGGGTTTGTAATGTGGCCCGGACCTTATGGAAATTGGGGATCCCGGAAGAGCATTATCGCGAGTGCGGACCAAAGCTTAAAACGGACTGGTTTAGATTATTTTGATATATTCTACAGCCACCGTGCGGATCCGAAGACTCCTGTTGAAGAAACAGCATTAGCATTAGACCAGCTGGTTCGTTCTGGGAAAGCTCTTTATGTGGGAATTTCCAACTATAACGGAGAACAAACGGCGGCAATCACCAAGATTTTCAAAGAGTTACGAACACCATTTATTATTAACCAACCCCGTTACAACATGTTTAACCGGGACGTAGAAACGGACCTCTTCCCCGTTTTGGAACGCGAAGGGAAGGCGGCAACTAGTTACAGTTCATTGTCGCAAGGATTGCTAACGGATAAATATTTACAAGGAATTGACGAAAATTCACGCGCAAAGAAGCAAACCATTCCGTTCTTGAGTCCTGTACAAGTGGAAGAGACCCTTGAAACCGTCAAAAAATTAAACGAAGTTGCGAAAAAGCGGGGACAAAGTTTGGCACAAATGGCGTTAGCGTGGAACTTGCGGAAGTCAGTGGTAGCAAGTGTATTAATTGGTGCAAGTCGGGTACAGCAGGTAATTAACAACGTCAATGCACTCAAAAACCGCGACTTTACTGATGACGAACTCACGCAAATTGATCAAATCTTAGCTGCGCAAAGTCCGATTGATTGGGATGCGCGTTAAACCGCGTCTGGTAGCGTTTCGTTTAATCCTACTGAAAATTGGTGTAGAATACTACGTGAAACCGTTTCCCGTAACAGAATGAAACCAATTTGGAGGATAATTATGCTTAAAGAAGCAATTGCAGAAAAGTTCCATCAAATTTTCAAAACTGAAGCTGAAGAAGTCTATTTTTCACCAGGACGAATTAATTTAATCGGTGAGCATACCGATTATAACGGTGGTCACGTCTTTCCTTGTGCGATTAGCCTGGGAACTTACGGCGCGTACCGTGGTCGTGATGATACGCAGGTGAAGATGTATTCAGGTAACCTCCCGGATACTGGCATTATCGAATTTGACGTTAACGATCTTGAATACGATGCGAAATATAAGTGGAGCAACTATTTACGTGGAATGATGCTAGAAATTCGCGAACTCTCTCACGATTATGATCACGGTTTTGAATTGTATTTGGAAGGTGATCTACCGGATGGGGCGGGGTTGTCATCATCTGCCTCGATTGAGATGCTGATGGGCACCATTTTAAACGACCAGTTTAACTTGCGGATTACGCCGATTGAACTTGTCAAGGCGGGGCAACGTGTCGAAAATAACTATATTAAGGTTAATTCAGGAATTATGGATCAATTTGCGGTTGAAATGGGACGGCGAAACGAAGCCACTTTCCTAGATACCAACACCATGGAATATGACTACGCACCGTTAGATTTGAATAATAACGTAATTTTGATCATGAATACCAATAAACCGCATGAATTAGTTAATTCCGAGTACAATACCCGCCGTGCGGAATGTGAAGAAGCGTTGCGGCGGTTGCAAACCAAACTAAACATTAACGCACTAGGTGAATTAACTAAGGATGCGTTCGACCAGTACGCCTACCTAATTAACGACGAAACGTTGATTAAGCGGGCCCGTCACGCGGTTTTTGAAAATCAGCGAACTATCGAAGCCCGGGAAGCCCTCAAACAAGGCGACCTAAAGCTCTTCGGGCGGTTGGTGAGTGCTTCACACGTCTCTTTACAATTCGACTACGAAGTCAGTGCTCCGGAGTTAGATATGCTTGTAGATGAAGCTTGGCAATCACCGGGAGTACTTGGAGCTCGCATGATCGGCGGCGGTTTTGGCGGGTGCGCAATTGCCCTAATCGAAAAGGATCAAGTCGACGAGTTAGTAAAAACGGTGGGGCAAAAATACCAAGACCGTTTTGGCTATGCGGCTGACTTTTATGAAGCCAAAATTGTCGACGGTCCGCATAAGGTTTAAAAAGATGCTGTAGATCGACTAATTTTTAAAAACTTTATAATTTATACCAAACGGAAACTTGATTTCGAGAAATGAAATTCGAGTTTCCGTTTTTTGGTCTCATTAATTTGCGATTTTTTAATGGTAATCTCATTTTAACGGCAAACTACACTTTTTTGAGTGAAAACTGCAGTTTTAGAGCTAAAAGTGTCCCATTATATTTGCAAAGTCGGTTACGTATTATAAACAGTGACCAAGGGCCCTTGGATCTTTTACTTTAGGAGATTCAAGCTATGTTACCAAAAAATCGCACTTTAAAAGCAGGATTAGACCACTTATTAACTAACGGAAACCAAAAAATAGTGTTTGGAGCACTAAAGAAACTAAACATTCGCCCGTATCAACCGGATTTTGAAGATTTTTTACAGGAAGCACGGCTAACCTACGCCCGCGCGTACGTCCGCTTTCCCCAAAATCCGGCAAGTGACTTAAAGGAGTTTCGGGTATTTGCCTACCAAGCAATCTATTGGCGGACACTTAATTTATTGAAACGCCAGACGATGGTTAAAAACTGGCAAACTGCCGAACTGTCCACGGACGTGACTAACCTTCCGCGGCAATACCGCTGTTCCTCCCGTGAGCAACAGGTGTTAGCCGACGACTTATTCCAACGGGTTTACGCAATTTGTACGCCTCCGGAAAAACGTTTTTTGTATTACCGGTACGTGAAGCAATTATCGGGCCGAGAAATCGCCCAACGAGAGGGGGTGAGCCCCCAGAGCATTTCCAAACGGCGGCGAAAAGTTGGTCAAAAGGCGTTAAAGATTATCGCAGAAAATACTGATAATTAGTTTTAAGGATAAATAAAAGTCCTAGTTATCCGGTTTTACGTAACCTGGGTAACTAGGACTTTTGGGATTTTTAAATGAAAAAAGGTGATGGATTCTTATTTTTGTTTAAGAACCATACATTTTAGGGTTAACAGGTTTTAAGTCAGGAGCTTGACCTTCCGCCTTAGGCTCTGCCTGCCACTTGTATTCGCCTTCGCCATCAAGAGCTTCACCATGTGCCCAAGCACCTTGGCTACTTTCATCTCCCTTAGAGAAATTGTAGAAGTCGTAGGCAATGTCCTTACGCTCTTTTTCGCGTGGGAAGTCGCTTGGCACCAGAATCGTTCCAACTTGTTCCTCTAGTTCTTTGATTGCTGCCGCCCATTGATTTTGGTGGTAGCTATCCCGGGCAAGAAGTACGGCTAAGAGATCTTTCACCCCTGGATCGTCGACCATTTCGTAAATCCGTGCCGCTTGCAAACGGCCTTGTGATTCTGCATTAAGGTTGGCGCGGAAGTCAGCAAGTAAATTGCCACTAGAAATGATGTATGCTCCGCTCCATGGATTCCCTACACTATCAGCTGGACGCGGTCCTAACCCTGCTACAATCGCATGTTGTGGATTCATACCGGCAATCACTGCCCCAACTACGGGATCTTGTTCCATTGCCGCCTGTTGGTCTTCGACAGGTGCATCTTCTAGTAGACGCGCTACCATAGTAGCTAACATTTCTACGTGCCCAATTTCTTCGGTAGCAATGTCGAGGATCATGTCCTTATACTTAGCTTCTCCGCGGCAACTCCAGCCCTGGAAGAGGTACTGCATGGCCACGCTCATTTCTCCATATTGACCGCCAATTAATTCTTGTAAATACTTGGCAACCGTTGGATCAGGTTGAGTAGGCTTAGCTTCAAATTGTAATTCTTTTTGGTGTCGAAACATAAAATTCCCCCCTATTCTTTGGTGTGATGCCAATATAAAGGATAGGGGGGATGTTTTACAAATTTAATGCTTAGAGTTTTTACTTTAGGTTGCTGAAAAATGTCCAGCAAGTAACTAGGTTTGTTGCGTAAAATTAACTTTGCCAGCTAATGCAGTGAAGAAGGCCCCTAGGTCAGGATCAATTTCGTCACCGTTTCCGCCACCGCCACCACCGTGGGAGCCGCTAAAGAAGTTATTCGCAGCATCGTCAGGCGGCGCTAAAGGTGATTGTAAACGTGGATCAACCAGATTATGTTTTGCGGAAAAGTGTTGCTTAGCTAGATTTTCCTGTAGCCGAGATTGTTGGGTTAACTCTTCTACTAAAACGGGGTGATCGCTATTTTTAGAATGAGAACGTTGGTTAGCTTTTTTAGCAGGTTGCTGATTAGCGGTCGATTGATCCGCGGATTTGCTAGCGGCTAACGCGTTCGTAAATATAGGTGTATCCCGTTTTTGTAATCCAACCTGATAAGTAGCGTTGCCGGCGCCAAATTTTAGTTGGCTGAGTGGCGTTCCTGGCGAAACTAAATCGTAGCCATGCCGCAAGAAACCTAAGATGTGGTCAGAAAGTTCAAAAGGAACCCGCGTATTTTGCCAACCACTGTAAATTTGTTGGTCAACCACGTGACCATTTCCATCAACGAACGCAATGGTTACCGTGCCTCGTTTTGGAGAAGCAGAAGCCGTTTTATGGGAACTAGATGACGTTCCGTGCGAAGGTTTCCGTGAACTTCCTTGATGGTCAGAATGGTTACTTGAATGATGATGGCTAGCCGCGGAACTCGAAGAATCCGCGGAATTGTTCGACGAAGCCTTACCGTTACTAGAGCTAGCTGAACCAGGTTCATCAGAATGGTCACTTTGGTGGTCATCCTTACCAGAACCATTATCTTTTGAAGAATGGTCGTCAACGGATGAACTATTATCTGACGAAGAGTGGTCGTCACCAGATGAACCGTTATCTGACGAAGAGTGGTCGTCACTGGACGAACCGTTATCTGACGAAGAATGGTCGTCACCAGATGAACCGTTATCCGACGAAGAGTGGTCGTCGCCGGATGAACCGTTATCTGACGAAGAGTGATCATCACCGGATGAACCATTATCTGACGAAGAGTGGTCGTCGCCGGACGAACCGTTATCTGACGAAGAGTGGTCGTCGCCGGATGAACCATTATCTGACGAAGAATGGTCATCACCAGATGAACCGTTATCTGACGAAGAGTGGTCGTCGCCGGATGAACCATTATCCGACGAAGAGTGGTCGTCGCCGGATGAACCATTATCCGACGAAGAATGGTCATCGCCGCTAGATGAATTATCGCCTGAATCTGATGAATCATCCGAGGCTTGGATTACCTTAACGGTCAGGTTGTCCGAACGGCTGGCAGCAAGCCTATATTTGATTTTTTGAAGCTGTCCTGTAGCTAATTGATATCCCTTAGGCAAGCGAACTTGATAAATTCCCACATCGTTAATAAAGCCCCTGATTTTATCGGTCGAGACCGTTTTACCAGTAGTGGCGTCTACGTAACTAACTGTGGCAGTTACTTCCGTCGGATTTTTAGGTAGTACGGTAACTTTTCCGGTTCCGACGTCGCCCAACGTATAGTGCTGGTGGTAAACCCAGTAATCTCCGCCCATATCGCTTAACTTTTTCCGTAACGCTTGGATACCGAGGTTGTTTAAAGTGTATTGGTAAGTCCCCGGTAAATTGGAATCCTTTTTGGTTTCAATCCAATCTTTTTCAATGGGGACTCTGTCGACTACTTTTCCGTCTGAATCCGTTAGACTGAGTTTCAATCCAGCAACGTGATCAGCAAGGGTTTGGTTGTCAGTGTAATACTCTGCTGCTGGCAACGAAACGTTTAAAGTCGTATTTACGTCCATTGGAAAGTCAGAAATAGGAAGTACTCCGTGGATATTTGTAAATGTAATACGTCCGGAAGTTTTCGTGCGCACTACTTCGTGGACTAATTTTTGAATAATCGTTTTGGAAAGGGTAGCTCCATAGTAAGTATGCCCGTTTAAATTAATCGGATGGATAGCTCCCGTATTGATAACTTGGTCGCCAACGGACAAAGTATAGGTTGCGTTGACCGGCGGGGAGTCCAGCTTAAACAGCATTACTCCTTCAGTATCGGGAGTAACAGAGCGATAGCTTCCCAAATGATTAATTAACAAAGAGTAAATCCTACCATTAACTTGCACTGACCAACTTTTATCTCTGCTGGTGAACGTATTTGTATCGTCGTCATAGTAAATGGAGCTTAAGTCAGGGGTTTCATCAGCATGAGCGATTAATTCTGCCAATGGTAATCGGCAGTGTAAAACCGTGTTTTTAAGCAGAGGGGCGCTAACGATCCCCATGGTAGCTAAGGAAAAGGCAAATGTCGACCGCAAAAGAGTTGTGAACTTTTTACTTGAATTTTTATTAGACATTCTTTGATTTCTCCTTAATCTTATTAATCATTAGTAAATTGGTTGGTTAAATAATGCAAAAGCTTTTTTAGCCCGAACATTTTCGATGATGTCCCCTAAATTAGTCCAGTCTTCTGGTGTAGGAGGGTCTTCCCAAGTTAATTGAGGTTGCTTTACAGATTGCGAATAAATATCGGACACAAAAATATCCGTATTATTAGAGATGTTTGTCTCAATAATAATATTTGCATGATGAAATGCGTCTAAAGAGTTGATTACATATTCGGTATATAAATCTCCTTGAGAAAAATCAACCGCCACGTAAACTCGTTCTTTTAATAAACGGGCGGGGATGTTATTGATTAACGCAAACATATAACCGTAGTAAAGGTTAACCCACTTAGGAGCGTCCAGGGTAATCTCGTGTTCAGTCTGAATACTCTGTAAAAATCGATGAATTAGGATGTCAAACGATGGGTAAGTTTTCCCAAAAAACTTGATGGAATTTTCCCGTACGAAAGTAGAGGGCTCAATATAAAATGAAGTTAATTGAAGGTTAACGTTAATCAAATCGTGGCGAAGGGACTCTTCGGTGTTTTCGTCCAAAGTTGACGTAATGGGGTAGTCCTTTAGCCACTGAATAAGACTGTTAGTTAACTGGGTTGCTAAAGGAAAGTTATTTGATATAACCCGGTTGCTAGAGTCGGTAATGTAGCCCTTCGCAAGCAAAAAGGCGTAGAAATAACTCATTTCATACCTATCTAGATTAAAATGACGGCCGAGAACGCGTTGTAAACGTTGAGACAACTGCTGATATTGGTCGTTACTTTCGTCAATATCAACGGTTAAGGTTTCGTTGTAGTTTTGATTACGATGTCGAAGAATCCAGATTCGCAAAAAGATTGACAATTTAAATTTTTGACTTAATCGTAAGGGATGCGTGAAATAAGGTTGGCATGCTTGAACGATTTGGTCAACTAGGTCACTTAGTTCAGGAAATGGCGAGTCGAGTCCGTTGTAAAGGCTATAGTAAAACTGAAATAAAAGTAACCGCTGATGAAATTCTTCTCCCACTTTTCCATTTTTAGGGTTGTCCTTAGAATAATTAGCGATGATTTTATTCAACATTTTAATTTGTCGGTAAAATACTGATCGGCTAATTGGAGTGTCCTGTAAGTACTGGTTAGGAGTCTTTAGGTTTTCATAAAACATTAAATACTCAAACACAGGTAAGAGGGGAGAACGTAATACGTACACCAATCGGATCTTATTGATTACTAAACTGGAAAGGTTTTGTGCTTGCCACAGCCCCTTTTGTAATTCGTTAATGTGGATGTTTTGCTGGGGAGCGAGTTCGCGTAAATCAGTGTTAATGGTACTTAACGCAGCATTTAATTTGTACGAGCTTACTCCTAGCTTGTCCGCAACGTGATCCATGTTGACAGGTGCGTCCGCGGCACGGTTGATTAAGGATAAAATTTCAAAAGATAATTGATCTTTTTTATCCATTAATAGTATTGGATCCATAAATACCTCCTAGCTCTCTTCTATTAGTAATAATACCGCTTGTTGAACGTTGTCACAATTGAATTTGACATTAAAAACAGTTGGTAGTAATTTTTAAACTTTATAGTGTTAATTTTGTCTGACATATAAGACATATCTGCGATACAAATTGCAACGCTTAGCGAAAAACGGGGATGGATTAGGGTTAGCTAGATTATTTACGCGGGACGGGAAATCTTTGAGTACATGTCGAATTAATAAGTTTTATAACTATCACTTTATGTACGAATTAAGTTAAATTAGTTAATAAAAACAAAAAGTTTAAATTCGACTAGGTAAACTGATGCATAGACGGAAAATGGTGCCGAGTGACCATTTTTTCTAGAAAACAAAAATTATGAGAAATTTACTTCCGGGTGATGATATATACTACCTAATGTAGACGGGGTTTACCAAACGACGCGAAAAATTATGATATTAGATGATGGTTTAACTGCGTGGTTTAGATAATCAATTGATCCATTTCAACCCCTGGTTTAAAAATGTGGCCGAGCTATGGTCGGAAACAACAAATGTAGCAACGATTTAATTAAGGGAGTTATTTTTATGGGCATCGATTTGCGCGAATTAGAGGTATATAGTGCCAGCGAAGCGGCAATGATGTGGGGAAAGTCGCAAAATTTTGTTCGCCATTTAAAAATTAACGGGGCAAAAGTATTTCCTGAAGGAACCATTCGCAAGTTTGGAAATAGTTGGTTGGTTACCCGTGAAGGAATGGAAGAAGTTCTAGGTTGCGGCCCACAAATGACCTTGGCTCAAGCACAGCGAGAGTTAAGGAAAATCAACCAAGAAAGAAGAGCTAAGTATAAGCACCAACACCAATAAGTTGGTGAGGCAGTCAGGAGATAGTGACTGAACACACAAAATTATTTCTGTGATGAAGTTAAGGGTGACTAGTTGCTAAGAAACTGGCGCAGTGTTTGGCAGGTTAGCAACGTAGTGACTACTTTTAAACTTAACTTTATAAAGAATAAACTAACATAATGTCCCCCAAATACGTGACCATTTTCTTTACGAAATTGGCCACGTTTTTTTGTTATGTCAGCTATTTTGAAACGAGATTTCAAAATAGACGCCTATACTAAGTAAAAAAATGAAATACGCAAGAAAAGTTTGCTTGTGAATCGCTAAAGTGCCTTGATGGTTAAGGCCGGTAAATTAATATTTTGAGCGGGAAAGTTTGTGAAATTGATACTTTTTGTGAAATGAAGCTATAAAACGCTTGCACTTTTGAATTTTAAAGTATATTATAACAACACAAGTTAAGTTTTAACTAATCAAAGGTATAAATAAAGTTTAAAGTGATGGTAGCATTAGTTACAGGTAATAGCTTTTAAGGGGGATAATTCACATGGGACCACAAATTTTTCACAGGGAAAATAGCCAAGTAAATAACAAAGTTGTCGATTTTGAAATTTACAAAAGTCGGCAAAAATTGCGGCAAACGGCAGCAGCTTTGACAGATATTTTTAACGAAGTACTTGCCGATAAACCAATGTTTTGGCAGTCAATTCCGGTGAAAAAACGGATGTGGCAAGCAACGGTAGTGAATATCTTTGATTTTATGGAAAACCGGACTCCGAAGTTCGAATCGCAATAGTGCCTCAATCAAGTTTTAAAGATTGTTGGCCGAGAATGCATTCACCAAGGGGTCGCAGTAAACTTAAACAAATAATTTTTAAAATACCTTTGTCCCACTTAGTGGGGAGTAGACGCATACAGAAGAACTTTGCTTTTATTGGGGGATAATTGCAGAGTAGCTATAGCAAACCGGTTAAATTACGTAAACGGGTTTCAAAAATAGCTAAAAAACTGGAGTTGGATTCTTAATGTCCAACTCCAGTTTTATTTTAAATCTTTTTTGGCATTTTTGAAGAAATAAATTACGGAAGGATAATTATTTCTGGTACCCGCATTTATATGACCGGGGTAACGGTGGATTTGCTCTACGATGTAGTCAAAACGTGCTCCAGACCCCAGTCTTCTCCGGATAACTAAATTTCAGCATCAATCGCTAAAATCACGATTCTCTGCAATGCAGCCGAAACGTGTTCGGAAACCCAATTCCTTCCGGTTAACTAAATTACGACATCAATTGCTAAAACCGCAATTAATGTCGTAATATTGTTAGTCCTCAGGAATTACCCGGGTTTCCGAACACTCTTTGCCCCATTACCAACCTACCCGACATTTTATACCACACCTGGCCCAGCTGAGTGTGGCTTTTTGTATCTCCGTTTAACTTAATTATTTTTTGGACGTGGTTATTCCAATCATCGAAAGCCAGTACGGGATGGTGATCCCTTGGGAAATACCATTTTAAATTCAAACGGGCAAGTAAATCTGGCACCGGAGCAGGCTGCTGATCATTCACCGCCAGCGGAATCGTGCCCGTAGGAACCGGATAACGTGGTTGTGATTGAGCAGACTGCGGGCGACTTGAGCTACTAGAAAGCGACTTACTTAGCTGCTGCGGATGACGCCCGGCGACCGCTGGTTGAATCGCCGGCGTTGCCCGTTGTAAGGGGCTGACTGGTAGCGCAGGACGCTGCTCCGCCGGCGCCAAAGCAGGTGGCGTTACAGGCTGGGACGATGACGACATTTCCGAAGGAGTAGGTTTAACCTCCGCAGGAAGGACTGGTGGCGTTTGAGAACGTAAATGAACTTCGTAAAGGTGACCAGATTCCTTAATTTCATCAAAAGTGAGCGATCCCTGCGGCAAATCACTGCTGACTAAGCGATAGTCTTGATGATCGAAGGTCTCAGTTAAATTGGCCTGGGGATGCTTAACATCCACGTTGACCGTTTTAGAGGAAACTATTTTTCCTGTCCGGTCGTCAACCCACCGGATTACGGCCGTTTTCTTTTTTAATTGGTAACGAACCGTGATGTTTAAGTCGGTACTAGCAGGAGTTACGGGCGTGGCCGGTACCGCATCCTTAGCTGGATCCGTTAGTTGGTAACCATGGGGCAACGGGTCGGGTACCTCGGCAAAAGTAGCTTGTGCACCACTATGCCAATTTTCAGAATCCCGAGGATTGCCTTGATCATCCATTTGAAAATTAGTCGAGGTATTCGAAAAATAGTTTTTTGTCACATGTTCAGCTAAATTATCAACGGTCACAAAGGTAATGGGCTGGGCTACGTGGGTTGGCGCAACCGTTTGGCCATTTTTATCGACATAATGTATAGTTTCGTTGATAGTTTTAGCTTTGAAGTGGTATATTGGAGCGTAAATATAAGTAACCATACCGTTGTCGCCATCTTTGTTAAGTCTTCCCCGAGTTGGAAGACTATCAGGCGCAGTACCGACTAGCCGGTAATTTTTAATGGACCGGGGCTGACTAACGTAAGGCTCGCCAACGTGGGGGCCGTGCGGATAGTACGCGTGCCCGGTTCCTAGCAAATGCCCGGACTGGTCAACGTACCGTACGCTAACCGTTGCATGGCAATGGTGATGCCAATGATGGTGATGGTGCTTATTTCCCCAAAAATAATGGTGCGGATCGGCTGATGATGAGGCGATCGCACTAGCAGATGATCCCCAGTAATCTAACCTCGGCGGCCGGCTTGCGGCCTCTTGCGGTGCAATTTGAGGAGATGATGCCGGATAAGTTGATTTGGATACTTGATCACTAGCAGCTACGGAAATGGGGGACAACATAACGTTTAGTCCAATGGTCACACCGGCTAAGCTAGTGATGAACCATTTACGACCGTAATTATAGAACCGTTGGTAGTGATTTGTTCCCAAGATGATGAACCCTCCAGACATATTTTTAGAGTTGGATCTTTAAAAATATCTTCAACAAATCATCTTAAGGAGTTTTTATTTATGATCAAAAAGTTTAACCGTTTATTGGACGACGAACAACAATTGGTGCTCCAAATGGCCGAACTTTACATCCACGATCCAGAAAAGAAGCTATCAATTAGCTATCTACAAAGTGAATTAGGCGTTAGCCGTCACCAAGTGCTAATGGCCTTTGATTTGCTGAAAGATACCGTTGCGTCACTTAACCTGAAAAACATCGACTTGGCCTACGATGGGAAGGGGATCATTGCCATGTATGGCTTGACGACGTCATTGCTTAAACAGCTTTTGGAAGAAATGGCGCTAAGGTCGATCCGTCTAAATGTTTTTATTAATTCCCAATTAGGAATTTACGGGACTCAAGCCCAATTCACGAAACGTTTTGGGATAAGCCGAGCAACTTATTATCGCAATATTATGGGAATCCGGCAACTCTTCACCGAAGAAATTTTCAACTATCGTTCGTTGACGGAAGCAAGGTTGCGACAGGTATTGTTTAGTGTGATTCACCATTTTTTTAACGGAATTGACGGGCTCCCTGGTGAATACCGAATGGAAATACCAACCGTTTTGGAACAAATTTGTACGGATTGTGGGATGTGTCTTAAATACACCGAACGGAAGCGACTGGTTAATTTTGCTTTTGTACAAGCTCAAAGAATTCGACAGGGGCACGTACTTACAGAGTTAGCCGATTTAAGTCCGGTGGCTGCTGATGACGATGGTCCTGATTTTGGTCCCCTTAATCAGTTTTGGGGGCTGGAGGACGAGGATTTACGTCGGAAAAAACAGTACTTAACGATTTATTGTCGAGTAAACGAGTTGCTGGATTTTTCAATTGATCAATGTTGTGGACCGCAGCTACAAGAATGTTTACAGGATTTGGTGGATAGTCAAACGGAACTTTTATACAGCACTTTTGCGGACGCAAGTTTGGAAAAGGCGATTGGCCGAATTAAACGAGCCTTAACTCAAACGAATGCAAAGGTGTTCTCGCCGTTTTACTTTAGTGAAACGTTCGTCGATCCCACAAAAATGCCCTTTTTTAACGAAACTTACCCCGCAATTGACGCGGTGGTAAAGCAGTTGTTGGGTGAGGTGGCTAAACGCCGCCAGCTATACATCGATCAGGACGTGTTAACCCAGTTGTACTACACGTACATGTTGATTTTATTGGAACATTTACCGGTAAAATTTTTAAGCCGAACGGTTAAGATTACGGTGGATTTTTCGAATGGACCAATCTTTACGAAGTATATCGTGGCGCAGTTGCAGCAGTTTGCACCGCTAAATATTGAAATTATGATGGAACTAACGGAAGAAACGGATATCTTCCTCTCGGACCAATCGTTTGCGGAACTAGATTGTGAACAAATGATATGGGAGTCGCCACCGTTAGCGGCGGATTGGGAGCAGTTGGGAGATATGATTGTGAGGATTAAGAATCAGAGTGTTTTGGAATCCGGGTAGCTCTCGAGGATAACAGGATTATGGCTCCAGTCGCGGTTTAGACGATTGGAGCCATAATTTTGTTAACCGGAGAGAGTTGGATTCCAAAACACGTTTCGACTATGCTACAGTAGGAAGTCTCGCCGTTAATCGCGATTTAAGCGATTGGCGGCGGGATTTTATTAACCGGAGGGAACGGGGTCCAGGAGCACGTTGCTAAAAAATTAGATTTTTGAACTGAAAAGGCTGAAAGAGTTAATAAATCGTTTGCTATATTGGCTTTAATAGAGCCAAAACGTATGCCAAAAGTCAGTTTGTTTAACCCTAATCGATCATTATGCCAGATTCGAGCATAATGGTCGATTTTTAGTTATGCCTCACAAACTACCCGGCCTTTGCTTTAAATATTATTCTAATTTTGGCTAAAAAAGGAACCGCGTTGATACCCGGTAGTGACCGATTCTCTCAAGTTTTTCAAATCAATTTCAAAATGTGAAACGTCAGGAGCCTTTACTGTCAAGGGGTCGGATTATATGATGAAAAAGTACTAATCGTTGAATTAGTACAGGGGGGATCATTTTGAATATCCTAGCAGCTTAGGATATGGGGACAACGGGAGGCTGGAAGAAACTAATCGTTTTTTCTGGCCTCTGCGTGTTTATATGGCAATTATTTAGGTCAAAAAGGATAGTCCCTCACTGGCCAGTTCAAGAACTAAAAGCGAAGCCGGCTTTCGCTAAATCCCTACCCATTTTAATTTAGAAAGGTGGTCGCGCTGCAATTAAAAGGCGATATTGGTTTTGGATAATAATTGGGTTACAAGTACTGTTTGTAGCAAAAATGGTACATGACACCTACTTCAGTGATCGCTGGGCCACTCGTTACGTGGTAAAAGCCCGTGGCGATGTGGTTACCAACGTGGACTATACTTTAACGAAAAATCATTTTAGCGGAACGGCTTTAATCGTTAAAGATCATAAAGTGCTGTTACATAAGGGTTACGGTAAGCAAGATGCCACCCATGCTAACGATGTAAAAACGTTATATAACATTGCCTCGATTGAAAAGAGTATGACTTCAATCGTGGTGGCGAAATTGGTGCAGTTAGGAAAGTTGTCTTTTGATACAAAGCTAGCCCGTTTTTATCCGACAATTCCTAATGCTAAAAATATTACCATCCGCGATATGTTAACGATGACTTCGGGATTGGAAGCAAGTAGTGATCCGGAACGGGCACTAAACGAAAAACAGCTTACAAACTATTACGTGCACCATTTGGCGGTGGACCCGCGAAAAGGTTGGGATTATGACGCGGTGAATTTTCACTTGTTGGTAGGTGTGATTACCCAACTTACTCACCTGAACTACCAGGACAGTTTCCAACAGCTGATTAAATTACGGTGGCCGATTAAAATTATGAGCATGCCCAATTTTAAAAATCCGCACGTGGCAAAAAGTTACCACAAAAACGGTCGGGCATATCCTAACCCGGCTTACATTTACCGTAACGAGGTTGGTACCGGAAGTTTTTTTTATGACCGCAGGCGACCTGTACCGGTATTTTGCGGCACTGGTGAACGGTCAGATCATCCCGCTTAAGGTGGTTAAGCAGCTTTTTAAAACTTCTACCCAAAGCGTCTATGCTGGGGGAGTTTATCAAAATCGGCTATATTACCGCGGACATGGGATTTTACGTGGATACGAGCCATCAATTATTTTCAATCGCTCGGCGGGAACGGCGGTCGTTTTGTTAGGTAACCGGCGTGGTCGAGAAACCACGATGAAATTAGCAAACAGCATTTATTCGTTAATTAACCAGACCCCTTATTTGGGCGGGAATTCATATTAACGAGGGTAGCTGCGGATACTTTTACTTGGGGGAGAAATGAAAAATTATGTATGTAACGGCAATTGTTCCGGCGCACAACGAAGCTGGAAATATTAAACGCGCGGTCCGAGCGCTAAAAAAACAGGTTGATAAAGTAATTGTGGTTTGTGACCGTTGTGATGATGATACATACCAACGCGCTCAACAGGCAGGGGCTCGCGCATTTGAAACTGTGCAAAATGAAGGACGAAAGGCGGGGGCGCTGAACCAAGCGCTGGAGAATTACGTAGATTGGCAGCGACCGGACCAGTATTTGTTTATCTGTGATGCAGATACCGTGATTACGGAAGACTGGATTGAACACGCTAAGCGAGTAATTGCCCAGGGAGATTATGATGCGGTTGGCTCCGTCTTTTACGGAACGGCTAACCGCAATAAGCTGATTGAGTTTTGCCAACAGTTGGAGTGGTATCGCTACGCCAATCAAGTTCGCCGTAGTAAGAAAGTTTTTGTCTTAACCGGGACCGCGTCGTTGATCCGAGCAGAAACGCTGCAAAAGGTTCGACAACGAATTGGGACCTTTTACCGCGAGGATTCGATTACCGAAGATTTTGCTCTAACGCTAGATTTAAAAGCAGCGGGGGCCAAAATGATTTCGCCATTGTCGTGTTATTGCACGACTGAGATTATGCCGACGTGGCGCTTGCTATATTTACAACGGCGCCGCTGGTATTTAGGGGCGCTTCAGCAGGTGACCCGCCGACGTTGGGACAAAATGATGTTGCCGTATGTTTTTCAACAGTTGATGTTATTAATTTCGGTGTTCGCTTTTTTAGGATTGATTGTGTTCACCACGTACCTGATGCTCGAAAATTTAATGATTTTTAGTTTGCTGTGGTTTGTAATTGGCGTGATTTTTGCTACCGAGCGGGTGGTGACCATTTGGGACCAAGATTTCCAGGCTAAGTTTTTTGCCCTTATGATGCTGCCAGAACTAATGTATAGCTTGTTTTTACAACTGGCTTACTTAGGCGCGTTGCTTCAATTGCTCCAGGGGTCAACGGGGACTTGGAACCACTTAAATACTGATCAATCAAAGGAGGCATAAAAATGTATACCAACGTACAAAAAAACGGAATGTTATGGATTGGATTTAGCTGGAACGGCCTGTATCATGGGTTGGCCATCGTTTCGATATTCTTTGCTATTTTAGCGGTGGGAACCATCCTACGGAGTATGTGGGCCCGGACGCATTTTGACCCAACTTGGGAATAGTTAAGTTTTAAAAGGAGATTAGTGTGAGGAAAAGATGGCTACTTGGATTAGTGATCGCAATTATTTATTTTTGGGAAAGCAATCAAACCATTGCGTACTCATCCACTGATTGGGGCGACCAATTTATTACTAACGTGAGTTTGGGAGATGCGCAACACGACGATCGTACTAGTTTTGGTTTGTACGATAAGCTGGTTGGAAAATGGGAATTTAAAATTCCTGCCAACGTACCGGTCAAGGCGCAAGACCAACTCACTTTTAAAGTCCCCCGAAATTTAAGACTGGTTAGTAACGCCCAATTCAACCTGAAAGACCGGCATGGGCAAGTGATTGGACGGGTAGATGCACAACGCGGGAGCGGTAAAATCACGGTGCGGTTAGCGCGCTACGTTACGCAACATGACGGTGGCATCTACGGCAACTTTAAATTAGGACTTTTATGGGACTACGACCGGGTCAAACCCGCTTCCACCGTAGCTGTCAGTTGGCCACGTTTACGAACCGAAAAATATAAAATTTTACCGCATCGGGGTCCTAATTCCCGAGAAACGGTGTATTCATGGGGTTGGTATGATACTAAGGACCCCCAATTAATTCATTGGCGAGTACGCCTTAATTATGCAAAGCAACCGCTCCGACAAGTAACGTACACGGACTTGATCGGGATAAACCAGCAGTTAGTCCCTGATTCGATCAGGGTCAAAAAGGTTAAATTTGATCGGAGCGGTCGCAAGTTTAAAGTGTTGGCAAGTCGCTCGCCAAAACGAATTACCCAGTATAGCCAACTACGGTTTGCGGTGGCGCTGGGTGACTTGGATGGTGCTAACTTGATTGATTTTGAAACAAGGGCAACTAATTCAATGGCCCGGTGTTTTAAACACCAAGCGCAGTTAACCGGGGTTAATCTCAACGAAAAAAATACCGGTAAGACGCCCGTAAAGCAGGCTTCGGGGACCGGAAGCAGACTAGGAGAAATCCGTGGAGTGAGTTTGCGAGATGACGATGCTCGTCAGCCCCTTCCGCTGCGGTTAGACACGGTTTTAGCCGGCGATGATCACCAACTAGTAATTAAGTTTGGTTTAGTGACGTTAGGGTTGGTAGCTTGCGTAAGCTGGTTTGTCTACCGACGTCCACGATAATAGAGTAGTTAGCAAAAACCCGTCAAGTTGGTAAGGCCAACCTGGCGGGTTTTTGCTAATCTAATTAAAAGGGGGAAATTCTATCCGGCTACTTTTTAGGAGCAGCGGGATGTTTCTTTGAGATTTGGGTGAAGGCGATCACGCACATCAACGCTTGAAAACCAAAGGTCCAAACGTTACGACCGAAAAGGGCAGGAACCGTAGATGCGGCGACCACCACCATGGCCCAAGCAATGATTCTGGACATTTTAGTTTGATGCTCTGGTTTTATCATAATGCAGGTTCCTTTCGGTTAAAAATTATTTTGCGTTAGCGGCTTTTTCAGCAGCGTAAGCAGCATTGCGTTTCTTCATTTGTTTTGCGTACCACCAGAAGAGGAGGACGTAAGCAGCGAGTGCTAACAACGCGTAAATCATGAAGGTGATTTCACCAGTCGAAGCTTTACCAACTAAGTAAGCTAAGAATTGTTCGATTGGTCCTTCCTTGGTTGATTCAGCAATCTTAGTACCAGCGCTCAAACCTGCTGGGAAAGCCCCCACTTGTTTAGCAACGTTGGTAATGAATGGAGCACTTAAAGTACCGGCCCAAAGGAAGATTGGCATTTCAATGGCCCCGATGACGATCATCCGAATAATCTTACCGCGGGTAACCACCAACAGTGCGGGAGTAACTCCCATCGCGATGATTCCACCAAGTGGAAGGATGTGGTTGCCAGGCAATACTAAGGCTTCAAGCAACATCACTGGTGCTAAAACGTTAGCAGCTGCCCAGATTTCAGCACGTCCTGCGATAAATGGCCAGTCCAAACCAATGTTTAACTTCCGTCCGTGAAGGTGCTTGTTAGCTAAGTCAGTAACCCCTTGGGAAAGTGGTTCAACAGCAGCGATGAACCAAGCTCCAATTTGGGAGAATAACTGCAAGCAGACCCCGCCGGTAAAGGCTAAAGTCAAAATTTCTTTTGGATCTTGCCGAGCAACTAAACCGATAAAGACCCCCAGGTAGCAACCAATGGCAAAGTGGCTGCCCCAGAATCCAATCCGTTTGTTTAATTCAGCAGAGTCAAAGTCGTACTTATCTAACCATGGGAAAATTTTGTCAAAAATCTTGTCGAACAGCATGATTATCGGGTTCATCATGTAGTTTAAATGGGTAGTAGTCATTGGGTTATCATCTGGCGCGTTTAATAAATCGTTAAACGTGGGCTTCATTAAGTCAGAGTTGATAATCTTTAGAATACCGATAATTAAAATCAAAATAATTGCAATTAATAAATTGGCACCAAAGTACATTGCCATCAATGCCGTAAATGAAATGTGCCAGATGTCAAACACGTCGACGTCCAAAGTGTTGGTCCATTTCAAAGCCAACATAATCAAGTTCAAAATTACCATCAAAAGTAAGAAGAACAGGGTGTATGGCGAGCCCCAGGTGATGGTAGCCAATGGAGCCCAACCAACGTCGGTAACCGACAGATTAATCCCTGTCGACTTAACAAAAGCGGCCAAAGGAGCTTGGTAAGCGGTGGTTAAAATATTAATAATGGCACTAATCCCGGTTAAAGCAATCGCGAGCTTAATACCGCCTTCCAAGGCTTTGGAAAACTTAACGCCTAATGCCCAAGCCAATAAAGTTAAAACAATCAGCATGATTGGGGCAGCCCCCAAGTCAATGATTGGCTTGAAAATCAGGTTGGCAAAATGAATGATTCCATTCATATAACCTCACTCCTTTATTTAGTTGTAGTTATGATTTATAAAATTGAAACCAGATTGATTAATGACCGCTTAAAATGAGCAGCCATGGGGAACGCCGTCTAAAACAATGAAGGCGCTTACTTGAATGGTATTAAATAAGGGGAATCCGAGCCAATTGGGGATTCCCCTTTGTTTAAGCAGTTAATTAGCCTTGGATTTTCTTGATTTCTGCTTCGATTTGGTCGTAAACAGGTTTAGCCATTGCGGGCATCCGGTAAAGAATTGCCCCAGCATCGATTTCAGGAATATCAATGTCAAAGCCAAGGTCAGGATGGTTGATTGGTAAGAAAATTTGAACGCCTTCCATCTTTTCAGGAGTAACGTCTTTGATCATTTCTGCGTCAACAGAAACGTCGTAACCACGGTTCTTCATTTCTTCTTCGACAGCATCCTTAATTTGATGACTTGAATTAACACCAGCACCACAAGCAGTTAACATTTTAATCATAATAAATACCTCCACATAAGTAATTTAATTATTTTTCATCAAAGTTAGTCGACAAGAAATCAAAGATCTCTTCCGGGGAATCACTTGCAAACAAGTGTTGCAGGCTATCCCACGGGGTGTGAGTCAAAAACTCCATGATTTCAGCAAGCACGTTAGCTTGACCTTCCGGGTCGTTATTCAAAATCATGAATAAAAAGCGGACGGTCATGGTTTGCGTGGGATTGATCATGTTATGAAACTCGACGGGATGTGCGAGCTTTACGGGAACAATCCGGCGCTTATAAACAAAGTTGGCTTCCGTATGAGGAATGGCGACGTTTGGATATTGAGATCCCACCACCGATAAATCCATGCCCGTCGGATAAGCATCTTCTCTGCTATTCAGATTGTCGAGAAAGTTATCCTTAACGTATCCCTTTTCAACTAAGTCGTCGGCGACTTCCTTGAAAACGGCCTGTCTGGTTGTACCTGAACTAACATAGACAATCTTTGGATCAAATAGAGATTCGATTGCTGTTTCGCTCATATACAGATCACCTCTTTCAAACATTGGCAAGGTAAAGTTTATTTATGTTTGCCTTTGTTTATTTTTGATTACAGCTCCATTCTAATTAAGCGCTTTCATATTGTCAACCAGTTTTTTGGGTTGGGTTTGGATTAATTAAAGCGTTGACATTCGGGAATGCAAATATTATTCTTAGTTTGTAACACAAATGAACAAAAACAAACATTTAAAAAGTAAAAAGGAGGGGTGCGAGTGCTAAAAAATGAACGAATGATGAAAATTTTGAACGCAGTTAATAGTAAAGGAACGATCACGGTTAACGATTTGGTCGATAAGCTGTCAGTTTCGTCAATGACTATTCGGCGGGACCTCGACGAACTCGAGAAGCAGGAAAAAATTGTGCGAGTTTTCGGCGGGGCTCAAAGCGTTAACTTAGTGTCGCAAACCGAACCCTCATATATTCAAAAACGTAAAATTCATTTAGCTGAAAAAAATGAAATCGCTAAAGCAGTGGCAAGTATGATTAAACCTAACGAAACCGTTTTTCTTGGTCCGGGGTCGACGAATGAATTGGTTTCCAAGTATTTGGAAATCGATGATTTACGAATCGTGACCAACAGTTTGCCAGTTTTTCAACGTTTTTCAGATGAGCACGATTTTGACCTTTGCTTAGTTGGGGGAACCTACCGACGCCGGAGCGGTGCGTTTGTGGGGAGTTTAGCGGAAGAATTTTTACGCAACATTAAAATGCATAAGGCATTTGTGGGGGTTAACGGAATCTCGAACACAAGCGTGATGAATGCAGATACCGATGAAGGCGCGTCGCAGCGGGTTGCTTTGGAGCAATCGCAGAATAAGTATATCGTGGCTGACCACCATAAGTTAGATCACGATGATTTCTATAATTTCTATGATTTAAGTAACGTTAACGGTTTGATTACCGATGCGGACGTTAAACCAGCAATCTTACGACGTTACCAGCAAATTACCGCCGTCCACGTTGCTAAAAAGATTGAATAAGAAAAGGAGCAGTGAACATGAAAGTTGTAGTAGGTGCAGATAAAGCAGGTTTTGACTTGAAGGAAAAGGTAAAGACTTACCTTAAAGAACATGATTACGAAGTGGTTGACGTTAGTGAAACTCCCCAAGCGGACTTCGTAGACTCTTCCTTAGCCGTTACTGATAAGGTTTTGAACGACAAAATTGAAAAGGCTATCATGTTTGACGAATACGGGGTTGGTTCAGCAATGGCTAGCAACAAGGTCAAGGGCATGGTCACGGCTAACGTAGTCGAAGAAAACACCGCTCACATGACCGCCATGCATAACGGTGCCAAAGCCATTGCCATCGGTGCCGGCGTCGTTGGTGAAAAATTGGCTTACAACATTGTGCAATATTACCTAGATACTGAGTATGCCGGGGGTCGTCATCAAATCCGCTTAGACATGCTTAACAAGATGATTTAATTAGGGAGGAAGCATAGAATGATTATTTCAATTGGAAACGACCATATCGTTACAGACGTAAAAATTCAATTATCAAATTTCTTGAAATCCTTAGGTCACGAAGTAATTGATGAAGGAACTTACGACACCACCCGGACCCACTACCCAATTTACGGGAAACGGGTTGCTGAAGACGTGGCGGATGGTCGTGCAGATCTTGGCGTGGTACTTTGTGGAACCGGAATCGGGATTAGTACCGCGGCCGATAAGAACGAAGGTGTCCGGGCTGCGTTAGTTTCTAACCTAGTTGCCGCACGTTACGCTAAGGAAGAACTTAACGCTAACGTAATTGGTTTTGGCGGCGCAACCGTTGGCGAACACCTCTGCGAAGACATTATTAAGGTGTTCTTGGATTCAGAATACAAGGAAACCGAAGAAAATAAGAAGTTGATCGACAAGATTGATCACATTGCTACACCAAACCCAGATCAAAAGGATAATCCACACTTCTTTGACGAAGAAAACGAAAAGTGGGCTGAAGGATTTTACCACGATTAATTAGGCCGATTATCAATTTGTGCAAATTTTTGTTAAAATTGTAAGCGGTACCTGAAAGGGCATTCAAAAATATTTTTTTAAACGAAAAGGGGAAGTTGGACACTATGAAAACATTGACAGAAGGAAAACTACGGGGACTGAAGGCTTTATCAGATGAAAACGGCGTAATCAGCGCTTTGGCAATCGACCAACGCGGTTCGTTGAAAAAGATGATTAGCGCGGCGAGCGGACACGAAGCTAGCCAAAAAGAAATCGAAGACTTTAAGGTGGCGATTTCTTCCGAATTGACTCCATACGCAAGCGGAATTTTGCTTGACCCAGAATACGGCATTCCCGCAGCACGAGTTCGCGACGAAAACGCTGGACTACTAACGGCTTATGAAAAGACTGGTTATGACGCAACTGAACCAGGCCGTTTCCCAGACATCCTTGATCAATGGTCAGTACGTAAACTTAAGGAATTAGGTGCGGACGCCATCAAATTCTTGTTGTATTACGATGTTGACGAAGGTGAAGAAATCAACGAACGCAAGCATGCCTTCATTCAACGGCTCGGCGACGAATGCAAGGCTGAAGACATTCCGTTCTTCCTGGAACTAGTTTCGTACGATGCTAACAATGATGACGTAAAGGGTAAGGAATACGCTAAGGTTAAACCGCACAAGGTTATCGAAATGACTAAGGAATTTTCTAAACCCGAATACGGCGTCGACGTTTTGAAACTGGAAGTACCAGTTAACCAAGCTTACGTAGAAGGTTTTGCGAAAAATGACGTCGACGTAGTTTACAGCAAGGAAGAAGCTGCGAAGTACTACAAGGAACAAAGCGACGCTACCGACTTACCATTCATCTTCTTGAGTGCTGGTGTTTCTGCAGAATTATTCCAAGAAGAACTCCAATTTGCGCACGATGCGGGTTCAAAATTCAATGGGGTCCTTTGTGGTCGGGCAACTTGGCGCGGTGCAATTGAACCATTTGCTGGCGAAAGCGAAGAAGTTGGTCGCAAGTGGCTGCAAACCCAAGGTAAGAAGAACATTGAAGACTTGAACAAGGTTTTGGCAAAGAGTGCGACCCCTTGGTTTGAAAAGGTACAAAAATAATTTGAAAAGGCCCAAAAGATGACGAACTATGAAAAAATCCAAAAGGCGAACCCTCGGTTAACGATTTATCAGGTGGGTGACGAACAATTTCGGGATTATGGAATCGTATATAAGCAATTTGATTTAACGGAAATTAACGATTACATGGCTAGGGTGGCAGTTACCGCTGCAAACCAGTACGTACCGAAAAATCCTGCAATTGAACAAATGAGCGTGATCCATGAAATCAGCGGGGATGTTTTTGGCGGAATGGCACTTTCAGCAGGCCAGTGTGTGGGCCACTGTGATGCCTTTTCAGCCGTTGAATTTCACCAAGGTAGCGAAGTGAACATCACCTTTACCGACGTGATTATGGTGTTAGGAAAGCGACGAGATTTACGGAATTACGAATTCCACGCCGTTGACGACGCGCAAATTTTCTACATTCCGCAAGGGACCGTCTTTGAAATGTTTAGTGACACGTTGCATTATAGCCCCATTGAGGTTACGCCAGCAGGATTTAAAGCGGTGGTGGTTGTATTGAATGGTACGAATGAATCTCTCCCAAGTTCATTTAAAACCCATAACCCCATGCTAGTGAAGAAAAATAAATTCCAGTTGGCGCACGCGACGCGGACTGATAAGGTCAAAGCCGGAATCTTGCCGGGGGTTAAGGGGCCATTGGTTCAGGTTCGCCCGATTCAAGATTAGAGGAGGCCATTAAAATGGATTGCAATGTCGATGAAGAAAAATTAACTGCCGAGCAAAAGGCAGAAATTGAACGGCAAGAAGAATTGCAGCGGGCAATGATTAAACGCCAGTTAGAAGAATTTCCGGTTAAGGATCCCTTCTAAAATCAGCGTTAGTTAAAGCCAAAAACGAGATTCGGAAATTCCGGTCTCGTTTTTTTGTGAGCGCTTCCTTGAAGCTGATTAGACAAAACTAAAGGACTTCCGAAGAATCCCAAAATACTCTGGTACAATAAAACTATGATTATTTAAGGTGAGGAAGGGTACGCATGAACTGGAGAAAAAGTAAAATAGGCATTTTTGCCATGGTTTTAGTGGTGATTTTGGTGGGGTCGACGATGCGCACCCCAATTACTACGATTCCCTTGATTTTGGGCAATTTAGCGCAAAGTTTGCGAGTGGCCCAGGGAAGCTTAGGGATTTTAACCACTTTGCCATTAGTGATGTTCATGGTGTTTTCAAATTTTGCTTCACAAATTTTAAAACGGATGGGTTTTAAACGGTCACTATTGCTGGCGTTAGCCATTTTAGTGCTTGGATCAGCGCTACGAATGGTTGTAACGATGCCCACGATGATTGGCGGTACAATTTTAATCGGGGTGGCAATCGCCTACCTAAACGTTTTTATGCCGTCGTTTGTGGCGGCCTATTTTCCGCAACGGATTGGGTTATACACCACGCTCTACACTTTTTCAATGATGATGGGCAGCGCAATTTTTAACTTGATTACCGCGCCAATCGTTAAATTGACCGGATGGTGGACGATGTTATTGATTCTAACGGTGGTGCCATTACTGGCCTTGCTAACGTGGGGGTTGATCGTGCCCCATTTGCCAGAAGAGATGGACGGACGGGTGCCAACGCCGACGGACAATCAAGCCCCAACTAAAACGGTGATTTGGCAAAATAAGCGGGCGTGGTGCTTTCTATTGGTGTTCGGTTGTCAATCGGTAATGATGTACACTTTTACGGCGTGGATGCCTTCGTTAATGGCCTACCATCACGTTGGCTCGGGCATCATTGGAGCAATCATGGCGTGCTTTTCGTTGATCGGCTTACCAGTCTCGGTATTTTTACCCCAAACCTTGACCCGGGTGAGTCGGCAAACTCAGGTTGGGTTGATTCTATCCGCAGGGATCGTGGGCCTCGGGGCAGCCGGAATGCTCTTCGTGCAAAATACCGCCGCTACTTGGTTTTGGTTAATTGAAGCCTTGTTAATTGGTTATTCGGTAAACCTCTTCTTTGTTTTCGTGATGACCATGTTTGCCATGAAGACGGCTTCGCCATATCAAACAGCGCAACTATCCGGCATGTCTCAAGCTGGTGGTTATCTCATCGCGGCTTTAGGACCCGTACTTTACGGGATGGCCTTTTCTGCTAACCCGGTCGGCAGTGCACAAAACGTGGTTTACCTCGCCATCGTTTTAGTTGCCACAGTAGCTGGCCTAGCAGTAGTAAAAATGGATCAGATTTAGTAAAGTTACGTAAAAATAATATAACCCCTTGCCGTTCGCAAACAATGAAGTTGTGGATGGGAGGGGTTATTTTTTAGTGCGAATTACGTATGAATCTAGCAGAACCCGAGTAATTACTTGTAAAGGCAAGCGGGAGTGCACTTCATACGCCGGAAAGTAAGTAGTTTCGGACTTAAAACCACATAAAATTAAAGAGGCGTATTTTCCAATGCTACTAGTACTATTGGTGGTGATCAAAAGAATGGGGGCACGGTTTTGTGATATACGGCGGGCAGCTTCTACTAGTTCGGGAGTTTCTCCATTAAGTGAAATAATAATTACTAAATTGCCAGGACGAATATCGGTTGCTAGGGTTTGAATAATGTTGGGATCGTCGCTAAGCTGACAGTTTTTCTTTAATAACTGAAGTTTTACTAAAAGTTCTTCAGCAATTAGTTCAGAAAAGCCTCGGGCAAAAATGTAAATGGTTTGGGCACGTCGAATTTGCTGCACCGCTTTTTCAACGTCAGCAATCTTGATCATTTTAATGGTATTGGTGACTTCGTGTTCATTTTTCATGATGGCGCTGCGAATATCAGAATCGGCGCGAGCAAGGTTGGTGTAGGAATCCTGGTTCTCTTCGACTAGATGGTGTTTAAAATCACTGTAGCCCCTGAAGCCACGTTTGCGAAGGGTCCGAATGATGGTTGCCGTAGAAACGTTTGCCTGCTGACCAAGCGCAACGATGGAAAGTGCCGGGATACTTTCTAGGTGATCTTGGATAAATTGCCACGCGTATTTTTCCGAATTACTTAATTTTTGTTGTTTCAAATTAGCCGCCCCTAAATGTAAATTCTTTTTCAAGAATACCACAGAAAAAGATTTTTTTGAAAACATTTACAACGCGATGGCGCCTACAATTAAGGTAGCAGAAAGAAGAGGTGCCTTAAATGATTTACACATGTACTTTGAATCCAGCAATTGACTTATTTATTGAAACTGATGAATTAAAACCGAGCAAGGTTAACCGAACGAACAGCTATGATATTCTAGCCAACGGAAAGGGCGTAAACGTTTCTTTCATTTTAAAGATGTTGGGCATTGAAAATCAGGCGCTAGGCATTGGAGGAGGTTTTACCAACGCATTTATCGAAGAAACGTTGCGTGAGCGGGGTATTGAAAATCATTTTGTGCATACGGATCAACCAACGCGGATTAACGTCTTCACCCGGGTGCTAGCAGAAGGAACCGAGTACAAAGAAGTTAATGCGGGACCCCAAGTTACACCAACGCAGGTGACTGAATTCTTAGGATTGATTGGAAAACTGACTGCAAGAGACACTTTGGTCATTTCAGGAAGCTTTTCCCGCGGAGTGGAACCACCAATTTTAGTAAAAATCGCGCAAAGGTCCCAAAAGCAAGGTTTCAAATTGGTAATCGATACTAATTATTCGGCAGTTTTGGAAACGCTACCATACCAACCGGAATTGCTAAAGCCAAATGATGAAGAACTAAGTAAGTGGTTTGGGTTAACTAAACGGCCAACCTTAACAGATTTAATTGAATGTGGCCAACAATTAGTGGCACGGGGAGCCCAAAACGTATTGCTGTCGTTAGGTAGTCAAGGCGCGCTCTTAGTTAACGCAACCACCGTCCTGCTTGGAAATGCTCCTAAAGGAATGGTGGTCAATACGGCCTGTTCAGGGGACACCATGTTAGGCACCTTTTTAGCCGGAATGAAACAACAAAAACCATTAGATGAAAATTTAAAATATAGCATCGCGGCAGGAAGCTCAACGGCTTTTCGGTCAGGATTAACTGATTTTACAGATGTTGACGAATTAAGTAAACAGATTACGATTAAAGTGGTTAAGGGAGGAATCGAGAATGGCTAAATACCAAATTATTGCGGCAACTGGTTGCCCAACGGGAATTGCCCATACCTACATGGCCCAGGAAGCTCTGGAGCAAGCTGCCAAAAAGCGGGGCGTTTCCATTAAGGTAGAAACTCACGGCCAAAGCGGCACCGATAACCCATTTACTGATGAAGAAATTCAAGGCGCTGACGGCGTGATTGTTGCAGCAGATAAAGACGTTCAAATTGAACGATTTGACGGCAAACGGTTGATCAACGTGTCCGTTACCAAGGGAATGAAGGAACCCGACCAATTAATCGACAGTATTTTAAATGACGACGTTCCCGTTTACCACGCCAGTAGCCCAGCTAGTGTTAAGTCCCAGAGCAGTGAGGCTAACGGGTCCTTCTGGCACAACATTTACGTTGATTTAATGAACGGGGTTTCCCACATGTTGCCGCTTGTGGTAGCCGGCGGGGTATTGACCGCAATTTCCTTTTTCTGGGGAATTAACTCGGCTGACCCTAAGAGTGCCGAGTTTAATAGCTTTGCGCAGTTACTGAATACCATTGGTGGTTTTGCAATGAATCTGATGGTTCCCGTACTGTGTGCTTACATTGCGGAGGCAATTGGGAAACGCTCCGGATTGGTAGTTGGTTTTGCTACGGGAATGATTGCCTATACTAACGGAACTGGATTTCTCGGCGGAATCGTTGGCGGTTTTTTAGCGGGTTACACGGTAGTCTTACTACAACGCTTGTTTAAGGCATTACCTAAATCGTTGGACGGTTTGAAACAAATTTTCCTTTTTCCAGTTATCGGGGTTTTTATTTCCGGCGCAATTATGTGGTATATGTCAATTCCGATGAAAGACATTAATACCGGGATGATGAGTTTTTTGAAGGGAATGGAAAATTCGAATCCGTTAATTTTGGGATTAATTATCGGGATGATGTGTGCGTTTGACATGGGCGGTCCCATTAATAAAGCAGCCTATTTGACGGGCACGGCACTACTTGCTCAAGGAAACTACTTCTTCATGGCGGGAGTATCGGCAGCCTGCATTGCACCACCGCTGGCAACCGGTTTTGCCGTATTATTCAACCGCAATGCCTATTCTGACAATGAACGGAGCGCGGGATACGTAAACTTTTTACTTGGCTCCACGCACATTACGGAAGGAGCGATTCCATTTGCAGCGCGGAATCCGTTGGTTAACATTCCAATTTTTATGGTGGGTTCGGCAGTTGCCGCAATCTTAACGTATATGACAAGAATTAGTGTTCCGGCTCCCCACGGTGGGTTTATCGTGCTGCCGTTAGTTAATAAACCATTTCTTTGGGTGGCCTTCATTGTCATTGGAGCGCTAATTTCAGGCTTTCTACTTTCGTTAGTTGCGGGCCGAACTAAGTCTACGGAAGGTGATGCAACGAATCCAACAACCGCAGAGGCAACCACGGACGATCAAGAGCTAGCGCAAATTTTAACCGTTAAGAATGTTAAAACGGCCGTTGAAGTTAGCTCACGTGACGAACTGTTAAAATATTTAGCGAATTTAGCCGTAAAAAATGGGTATAGTACGGATGCCAAGGCGGTTTACCAGAAATATTTAGCTCGCGAAAAAGCCGGTTCTACTGGTATGGAACGTGGCATTGCGATCCCCCATGCACAAGATGCCAGCATCAAAAATTCGGCAATGCTAGTCGTTAAGCTACAAAAACCGATTACTTGGCAAACCTTTGATCAACAGCCCGTAGATACAATAATTTCGTTTTTGATTCCGGAGCAGGATCAAGGCAACCATTTGAAATATCTCTCGGCAACTTCTAAATTATTGATGCACGAACAGTTTGTTACGCAGTTAAAGCAAACTAACGAACCTACGGCAATTTATCAGTTATTCAACCAATAATGAGCTTCTTTAAAAAAGGCTGGAAGACCTTCACTAACGGAATGGAGATTAAATTCTGCTATGGTTAGTAGGGGTCGCCGGCTTTTTATTTTTGAGAAGAAACCTAAGCCCCTAACTGCTGTTTACCAATTTTGCCATAACGGGGAGAGTGTTTAATAAATTGAACTTGTAAGCGCTTATTTTTGTGTTATCATCAAAGTATCAAATAAATAATTAAACGTAAAAGGGTATATACCAATGTATAAAGAAAAATACTTTGAAGAGCTGAAAAAAGAATTTAATAACGAAGATGAGATTGTAACCGAGATCGTCAACCTGGAGGCAATTTTAAATTTGCCGAAGGGGACCGAGTATTTTATCAGTGACATTCACGGCGAATACGACGGACTCAACCACATTTTAAAGACTGGAGCGGGGATCATTAGTGAAAAAATCAACCTCCGTTTTCCTGAAATGGCGGCGGCTGATAAAAAGGAATTAAACTTTGTGGTGGCCTACCCTAAATTCATGATTGAAAAAGTGCAACAGGGTAAAAGTGCCGACGAGTTAATTCAGTGGTATACCACCATTATTCCACGGATGATTGAGGTCACCCAATATTGCGCTAGCAAATATTCACGTTCAAAGGTCCGGAAGACGTTGCCCAAGAAGTATGCGTACATTATTGAAGAGTTGCTGTACGTAGAAGGCAGTCCGAAAAATAAGCAGAAGTACTACGCACAAATCATTAACAAGGTCATTGAATTGAACCGGGCGCAGGATTTCGTTCAAAGCTTGGCTGCTACAATTCAAAAGCTGGTAATCGATCACATTCACATTGTGGGCGACGTTTTTGACCGGGGCCAAAAGTCTAACCAGGTTTTGGAACTGTTGGAAAACGCCCACTCCCTGGATTTTCAGTGGGGGAATCACGACGTCCTCTGGCTGGGCGGTTACGCCGGTTCGCAGGCCTGCATCGCAACCCTTTTCCGGATTGCGACTCGGTACGGCTACATTTTTGATTTGGAACGGGAATACGGAATCAATTTACGGGCGTTGTTTACCTTTGCCGACCAACATTACGAAGCCGATCCGTTTTTCTATCCGAAAGCTGGGGAATTTAACCAGCAAAACGCGGAATTGTTGTCTAAAGTCCACGAGGCCCTAACTATTATCCAATTTAAATTAGAGGGCCAGATTATCGCCCGGCAACCCGACTTTGAAATGGAAAACCGCCTGTTTTTGCAACAAGCGGTCACTGGCGCAGTTGAAATTGACGGTCGGACCTATCCTTTAAG
>ERZ507362.24-NODE-24-length-59093-cov-5.62876_pt1 | contig 59093 bp, 52 predicted proteins | sample MGYA00512311_ERZ507362 | MGnify/ENA metagenome assembly ERZ507362 | reverse complement strand
CAACTTCACAGACATGGTTGGTGATGAGACCATCGCAACAGATCCGGAAGAATTAGTTGCATTCTTAACAGAAAAAGGACATCCGGCTCTTGGTCTGGATCCGATGATGTAAGATTTTGGAAGACAAAATCGCTTAATTGTAGTATCATGTAAACGGTGAATGCGCGTTTTACCGTATTCACCGTTTATAAAAAATATATTAAGGAGGCTAATGAGAAATGCCGTTTAATCAAAAACCACAGAAATTCAATGCAAACATTAACACAGTTGAAATTGGCTGCGGGGACAAAGCGATCAAATTAGGAGGGGAATGCACATTTCCTTTCTATACATTTGATGCTCCCACGGAAAATGCACCAAAAGTAGGCGTGGAAATTTCCGATATGGGACTTATCAACGTTCCGGGAATCCAGGAATATTATGCAGGTGCTGCCACAATGGCCGAGATCGCAAAAAAAGCGGAAGCAATGGAAGGTGCGGACTTCGTATGCTTACGTCTGGAAGGCGGGGATCCAAACGGCGCAGACAAATCTATTGAAGAACTGATCGCAGTTGTCAAAGAAGTCGGCGAAGCTGTTTCCTGTCCTTTAGTTGTTGAAGGTTGCAAGAATGTGGAAAAAGATTCTGAATTACTGCCGAAAGTGGCAGAAGCACTTCAGGGCAAGAACGTTTTAGTCCTTTCTGCAAGAGAAGAAGATTACAAAGCAGTTGGTGCAGCAGCAGGCCTTGCATACAACCAGAAGGTTGGAGCAGAATCCGCAGTAGATATCAACCTGGCAAAACAGCTTAACGTTGTTACAACCCAGTTAGGCGTAAAAGCTCAGGATATCGTAATGAACGTTGGTTCTGCAGCAGTAGGCTATGGTTTTGAGTACGTGGTATCCACAATGGACCGTATTAAAGGTGCAGCTCTTTCCCAGAATGATAACATGTTACAGATGCCTATCATCACTCCAGTTGCCGATGAGACATGGGGAGTAAAAGAGGCCATGGCTTCTGAGGAAGATATGCCGGAATGGGGACCGCTGGAAGAGAGAGGTATCAGTATGGAAGTACAGACAGCAGCAGCAGTTTTAGCTTCCGGTTCTGACGCTGTCATTCTGAGACATCCCAAATCTGTTGCAACAATCTCAAAAATGATTAAAGAATTAGTGTAATCGTAGAACAGGAGGATAAAAACAAATGGGATTATCAGGTATTCAAATTTTTAAACTGACACCAAAAAAGAACTGTAAAGAGTGCGGCTGCCCAACATGTATGGCTTTCTCCATGAAAGTGGCTCAGGGTGCTCTGGAAATTTCCAAATGCCCGCATATGTCTGAGGATGCTCTGGCTCAGTTATCTGAGGCAACAGCTCCGCCGATGAAGACCATCAAAGTCGGAAGCGGTGACAATGAATTTACTTTAGGCGGCGAGACTGTTTTATTCAGACATGAGAAAACATTCGTCAGCAAAACAAGATATGCGGTTTCACTGTGCACATGCATGGATGATGCAGCAATCGACGCGAAACTGGCAGCAATTCCGAAGGTAGACTACGAACGTATCAGCGAGAGAATGTTCGTTGAAATGATTTACGTGAACTACGAAGACGGCGCTGACAAAGACAGATACGTTGAAATCGTAAAGAAAGCAGCAGCTCTTGGCAGAACTCTGGTTCTGGGCTGTAAAGATGTAGAAGCTGCTAAAGCAGCTCTGGCTGTATGCAAAGACGGCAAACCGGTATTAAACGGTGCAGATGCCTCCAACTACGCTGAGATGAGCGCAGTTGCAACAGAGGCAGGTGTTGTACTTGGCGTTACAGGTGCAGACTTAAATGAATTATATGATACAGTTGCAGCTCTGGAAAAAGCAGGCAACAAGAACCTGATTCTGGATGTTGGAACAAAATCCGTAAAAGAAGCTTACGGCAACGCAGTACAGATTCGCCGTGCAGCTTTAAAAGATCAGGACAGAACTTTCGGTTATCCGACACTGGTAAATCTGGCAGTTCTGGCACATGGCGACAGAAATATGCAGCAGGCACTGGCTTCCCTGTTCACAATGAAATATGGTTCCATTGTGGTTATGGAGCAGCTTGATTATGCAGAAGCTCTGCCGTTATTTGGTCTGAGACAGAACGTATTCACAGACCCGCAGAAACCAATGAAAGTGGAACCGGGTATTTATGCATTAAATGGTGCAGATGAGAATTCTCTGTGTCTGACAACCGTAGACTTTGCTCTTACATATTTCGTGGTATCCGGAGAGCTGGAGCGTTCCGGTGTACCGTGTAACCTGATCATCAGTGATGCAGGCGGACTTTCCGTACTGACTGCATGGGCTGCAGGTAAATTATCTTCCACTTCTGTATCTAAATACATTCAGGAGAATGTTGAAGATAAAGTAAAATGCAGAAAACTGGTTATTCCGGGTAAAGTTGCCGTATTAAAGGGCGATATCGAAGCAAAACTTCCGGGTTGGGAAGTTATTGTTGCCCCGTTGGAAGCAGTACAGTTAGTTAAATTCTTAAAAGACCTGACTGCATAAAAGAGGAAAGACAGGCTGGCAGGGAGGATGCTTTTTAGGTATCTTCTCTGTTCGGCCAAAATGAATAATTTAAAAGGAGAACTATTATGGCAAAGTTTGTTACAATTGGTGAGAGAATTCACTGTATTTCCCCGTCTATCCGCAAAGCGATGGCAGAGCGTGATCCGGAACCAATCTTAAAACGTGCAAAAGAGCAGCTGGATGCAGGTGCAACTTATCTGGACGTTAATATCGGACCGGCAGAGAATGATGGAGAAGATTTAATGAAATGGGCTGTTCAGCTGATCCAGTCCAACTTCGACAATGTTCCTCTGGCACTGGATACTGCCAACAAAAAAGCAATCGAGGCAGGTATCTCCGTATACAACAGAAGCAAAGGAAAACCGATTGTAAACTCTGCTGATGCAGGCGGAAGAATCGAGAATATCGATCTGGCTGCAGCAAATGACGCTATCGTAATCGCTCTTTGCTCTGCAGAAGGTATTGCAGCAGACAATGATGAGCGTATGATGCACTGCCAGAACATGCTGGAAAGAGGTATGATGCTGGGTATGGAGCCTACAGATCTGTGGTTTGACCCGTTATTCCTGGTTGTTAAGGGAATGCAGGACAAACAGATGGAAGTTCTGGAAGCAATCAAAATGTTCAGCGATATGGGCCTGAATTCCACAGGTGGTCTGTCCAATAACTCCAACGGTATGCCGAAACATATTCGTCCGATTATGGATTCCGCAATGGTTGCAATGTGCATGATGCAGGGCTTAACTTCCGCAATCGTAAATCCATGTGATTTAAGACTGATGGAAACAATTAAATCCTGTGATGTTTTCAAAAACAACACATTATACGCTGACTCTTACCTGGAGATCTAATCACAGGCAGAGTCGTGTAATAAAAAGCGCCGGGGATATTTTTATCGCCGGCGCAGATAAAAATATACAGAAAGGCTAAATTCCTATGTTCAAAGTGACTTTTAAATTTGAAAACGGCGAAGACGTCACAACTTTCGCCCAGGAAGGAGAAATCCTTTTAGAAGTAGCGAGAAAAACGAATGTGGCTATCGATGCCCCCTGTTCCGGCAATGCTTCCTGTGGTAAATGCAAGGTGAAGCTGGTGGCAGGTGAAATGAATTCTCCAAAGACCCGTCACATCTCCGATGAAGAGTATGCAGAAGGTTGGAGACTGGCATGTGTGAGCAAGCTGACAGGTGATGTGGAGGTACAGGTACCCGACATTGCATCCGCTTACAGGAGCCGGATGAAAGTCGCAGATTTGAGTTCCAAAGAGGAGATTGCCATATTTGATCAGGCAAAATCCGATGTGGAAGCAGCAGGAATTACCTTGAAAAACAGTCTGGATATTATCCATGTGACTATGGATGAACCGACTCTGGACGATACCATGCCGGACAATGAACGTCTGATGCGTGCGATCAAAAGGGAAACCGGTGTAAAAAGAGTGCGTCTGCCTTATTCTGCACTGCGGAAGATTTCCGTTGTTTTCCGTGAAAATCATTTTGATGTACAGTGTATTGTGCGCAGGACAGCAAATGATATTTTTGTGTATGACGTTTACGGCAGAGATGAAAAAGTAGTAATCGGCGGTTTGGCTATTGATATCGGTACAACCACGGTATCTGCACTGCTGGTCAATATGCAGACAGGTGAGATCCTTGGGAAAGCTTCAGCCGGAAACGGTCAGATTCGCTATGGCGCGGATGTTATCAACCGTATTATCGAGTCTATGAAACCGGGCGGAAGCGAGAAGCTGCAGGATGCAGTGGTGAATGAGACGATCAATCCTATGATTGAGCAGATGTGCCGCTCCTGTGGATTCAGCCCCCTGCACATATACCGTATGTGCATTGCATCCAACACTACCATGAACCATCTGCTGACAGGAATGAATGGTGATCCAATCCGTATGGAACCATATATTCCTACCTTTTATAAAACAAATTCACTGTTTGCTTCTGATATCGGAATCAGAGTAAATCCGGATGCCCATATTATACTGGCACCGAATATCGGCAGTTATGTGGGCGGAGATATCACAGCAGGTACTTTGGTAAGTATGCTGTGGAATCGTCCTGAATTTTCTCTGTTTATTGATCTGGGTACCAACGGCGAGCTTGTATTCGGCAATTCTGATTTTATGATGAGCTGCGCCTGCTCTGCGGGACCTGCTTTTGAAGGCGGGGATATCAGCTGCGGTATGCGTGCGACGGACGGCGCGATCGAGGCATGTACCATTGATGCGGAAACGATGGAGCCCAGCTACTCTATTATCGGAGATGAGGGTGAGAAACCCATCGGTCTGTGTGGTTCCGGTATCATTGATGTGATCAGCGAATTGTTCCGAACCGGTATTATCAATCCGAAAGGAAAGTTTGTCCGGGAAGGAAAACGTGTCCGCCATGATGAGTATGGCATGGGCAGCTATGTGCTCGCATTCGAGGAAGAGTCGGGCACTGTCAAGGAAGTGGAGATCAATGAGGTGGATATTGATAACTTTATACGGGCAAAAGGTGCTATCTTCTCAGCCATCCGTACCATGCTTGTCTCTCTTGACTTTGATATCTCCATGATTGACGATGTTTATGTAGCCGGTGGAATCGGCAGCGGCATCAATATGAAAAATGCCGTGAGAATCGGTATGTTTCCGGATATTCCTCTGGAGAAATTCCATTACATTGGAAATTCTTCTTTGTCCGGCGCATATACCATGCTTCTGTCAAAGGAAGCAGAGCAGAAATGTTATGAGATCGCGTCCAATATGACGTACCTGGAACTTTCCACTGTACCGAGTTATATGGATGAGTTTGTAGCATGTTGTTTTATACCACATACGGATACGTCCCTGTTTCCGTCTGTAACAGAGCAGTAGAAGGTACGCTTGGCGGATCCGTTACTGCAGCGAATAAATAGACTGACTGAGGTGAAGAGATGAATTTTGAATACGCAAAGGACAGTAAAGAGCAGCGTCCTTATGAACATTATCTGAACGCATACAGAGAGATGGACCCGAAAGAAATCAGCGGGCGAACCGGTATTCCTTACGATGAGGAAAAAGGGCTTTTTACCGTGAAACTGATGGGAAGTACCTACCAGGTGTCTTTTCCGGATTATGAAATTCATCACGTGGAGGATTCCATTGGGGTATATCCGCTGGAGGACGCCATGAATGCCAAGATTCTCATTGTCCGCTTTTTGACAGAGAGAAGCGCAGCACCTGCATCAGGGAAATTTCTTACCTATCATGATGTTCCCTGGGGTGAGGTTTACTTCAGACAGTTCCAGGGCAGATGTCTGTTTCGGCTGGCATTTGGCTATGGAAATAAGCTTTCTGTGTTCCGTAAGATTATGGAACATTTGGGAGCAGAAAAATGTGCAGAGGGAGACTGTTCCTATAAACTGGAATTTATGGACAATCTGCATGTAAAGTTTATCTTGTGGGAAGGGGATGACGAATTTCAGCCTTCCGCACAGATATTGTTTTCTGATAATTTTGCTGTCACATTTGCCGCGGAGGATTTGGCGGTTGTGGGCGATATCAGTATCAACATGATGAAAGCATTAGAAAAAAAGTTGTCTTAAAAAAGATTGTTATAGTAGAGTAGGTATTACGCGTTAAGTGTCATGGGATGGGAAGTTGTCCATGAACGAAGGCAGCCAAAGGCTCCACGATGTAATATTGCGTCCGCTACTACATTAAAGGCAGATATGAATTCTTCTCTTTGGTGTAGTAAACTACTATGCCATAAGTACATAACGAGAAGGGACAGTTATGCTGTCCCTGGGAGACAACAGATGAAGGAGGATTTATATCTGATGAAAAAAGTGAATAATGTAAAAGTTTTGGCATTTACGGGTGTTCTGGTAGCAATGAGTATCATTCTGACCAGGCTGGTCGCAATCCCTATCGGTACCAGTATTCGGCTCACCGTAGGTCAGACGCCTGTATATCTCTGCGGCTTTTGGTTTGGCCCTTTGGTAGGGGGAATCTGCGGCTTTTTATCTGATTTCCTTGGGGCGATCCTACAGGGGTATGCACCGAATCCCATGATTTCTGTCACTGCTATTCTGGCTGGTGTGCTGCCGGGTCTGTTTCGTCATTTTTATACAAAGAAACTGGAAATCTGGCATGTGCTTGCAGTGATTGTTGTTCATGGAATTGTTGGTTCTCTTGGATTTACATGTCTGGGACTTCATATGTACTACGGAACGCCGTGGGTAGTTTTGTATGCCCAGAGACTGGTTCAGACACCGCTTCTGGTCGCACTGAATACGCTGCTGGTGTTCTTCCTCTATAAGAGTCCTCTGACAGCTATGGTAAATAAGAGCACCATGGTGAAAAATGGGTCTGTAAATGTGACTGACCATGCAAAATAATCCCCTAAAGGGATTTTATATAAAGCCGGAGAAATTCGGCAATGAAAGAAAGAGAGGTATGTGAGAGATGGGATTTTCAACTGTACCATGTAATGAATTTGTAGAAGTACTGGCATCAAAAGCACCGGTTCCGGGCGGCGGCGGAGCATCTGCTCTGGTTGGCGCTGTGGGAACAGCCCTTGGCAATATGGTGGGCAGCCTGACTGTGGGCAAGAAAAAGTATGCAGAAGTGGAAGACGAGATGTGGGAGCTGAAAAAGAAATGTGACGCCCTGCAGAAGGATTTCTTACGTCTGATCGAGAGAGATGCAGAGGTGTTTGAGCCCCTGTCAAAAGCATATGGTATGCCTCGTGCAACAGAGGAAGAGAAGGCTGAGAAAGCAAGAGTTATGGAAATCGTTTTAAAGGATGCCTGCTCTGTACCGATGGAAATTATGGAGAAGTGCTGTGAAGCGATTGAAGTGATCGTGGAATTTGCGGCAAAAGGTTCCACACTGGCGATCAGTGATGCGGGCGTTGGTGCAGCTTTCTGTAAAGCAGCTTTAAAGGGTGCCAGCCTGAATGTATATATTAACACAAAATCCATGGCTGACAGAGCTTATGCAGAAGAGCTGAATAAAAAAGCAGATGCAATGCTGGAGAAATATACGAAGATCGCTGACGAAACCTTTGACAGCGTGCTTTCCAGACTGAAATAATTGTTTGATACCTTATGTGGCAGAAGCTGTGGCATAAGTTGCTGAGAGGTTACTATTCACGGCCAATGTCTCGGGAGGTGTTTTGCGAAGCAAAATCCCGAGTTAGCCAGCGCCAAAATGCAATTTATTGCATTTTGTACCCTAAAGGGCAGAACTGTGCATGGCGAAGCGTGCTACTGTTCATAGAACTGCGCTTTTTGCAGGGCTGTGAATAGTAACCTGAGTGCCCAAAGGGCAGGATAAAAAGATGCAGGAGGATTCATAGAGAATGGCAAAAAGATTACTGGGTAAAGAAGTAACAGCAGCATTAAACGAGAGAATTAAAGCAGACGTGGCAGCACTGGAGGAAAAAGGTGTAAAACCAACTCTGTGCATAATCCGTGTAGGTGAAAATGAAAGTGATATTTCCTACGAGAGAGGCGCAACAAAACGCTGTGAAACACTTGGTGTTGCATGCGAGAAAATTCTGCTTCCGGCAGATGTAAGCCAGGAAGAACTTCTGGCAACGATTGACAAGGTGAATAAAGATGACAAGATCCATGGTGTACTTTTATTCCGTCCGCTGCCGAAACACCTGAACCAGTCCGTTATTGAAAATGCACTGGACCCGGCAAAAGATGTGGACTGCATGACCGATGGTTCCATGTCAGGTGTATTTACAGGTAAGAACGTAGGTTTCCCGCCCTGTACCCCTCAGGCTTGTATGGAAATCCTTGACTTTTACGGAATTGACTGCACAGGTAAAAAGGCAGTTGTTGTAGGCCGAAGCCTGGTAGTAGGAAAACCGGCAGCCATGATGCTGATCAAGAAAAACGCAACGGTTACTATCTGCCATACCAGAACTGTGGATATGCCTTCTGTAGTGAGAGAGGCAGATATCGTTATCGTTGCTGCAGGACGCGCAGGTGTTATCGACGATACCTATTTAAGTGCAGGACAGACAGTGATCGATGTTGGAATCAATGTGAACGCGGAAGGAAAACTCTGCGGAGATGTTGACTTTGAGAAAGCAGAGCCTGTTGTGGATGCTATTACTCCGGTTCCGGGCGGTGTTGGAAGTGTAACTACTTCTGTACTGGTTGGACATGTAGTGGAAGCTGCAAAACGTAAATTTGCGTAATACATAAATAAATAGTTAGTATACATGCCCCTGGAAATCCATATCTGTGGATTTTCGGGGGCTTTGTTCTTGACTTTTCAGGCAGAAAGCAGTATGGTGCCCTATGATAACCTATGTGGTTATCTTTACAAAAACAGTAAAGGGTGATAGAAATGAGAAAGTTTAAAATTCGATGGCTGTTATTTATAGTTCTATTTTTCCTGGTCTATCTCGTAGCAGGAGCGGTGGGTCCGTTTGTCCATTATAAAAAAGTGTCAGAGGAGACAAAGAAGAACTTTTCCGTGTCAGAGTGCTACAGAGACCGCACAGGTGTGGACAGAGCGATGCTGCTGGAGACAAATAAGAGCGCATGGGATGAGAGAATCCGGCTGTTTCATCAGGCAAAGGAGCGAATTGTACTTTCCACATTTGACATGAGAGATGGAAAGAGCACAAGGGACTTGCTGGCTGTTCTGTATCACAGGGCAGAGGAGGGAATCAAAATACAAATTCTGGTAGACGGGGTGAGCGGTACCATCCGTCTGGAGGGGAATGAGCTTTTTTATGCTCTTTCTTCCCATCCGAATGTGGAGATAAAAATATATAATAAACTGAATCTGGCAATGCCCTGGAAAACCCAGGGAAGAATGCATGATAAATACGTCATTGTGGATGAAATGGCCTATATTCTGGGCGGCAGGAATACCTTTGACTACTTTATCGGCGATTATCCAAATAAAAATATGAGTTATGACAGGGAGGTACTGATATATAACACGAATCCAAAGCAGCGGGGAGAGGATGAAAGTTCCCTGTATCAGGTGGAGGCGTATTTCAGCCGCATGTGGGATAAAAAAGAGTGCAGGCTGTTTCATGATCAGGAAAACCTGAGGGAGGACCATAAGGTTAAGAGCATGATTGACATGCTGACCAAAAGATATGAAAAACTGAAAAAGGAAAATCCGGGTTTGTTCCGGGATTGTGATTACGGTGAGATGACCTGCGAAACAAACAAGGTGACTCTTCTTTCAAATCCAACGGGAATCTATGGGAAGAAGCCGGTATTGTTTTATGAACTTTCCGAACTTATGAAGCAGGCAAAAGAAAGAGTGATCATCCATACTCCGTATGTGGTTCTGAACGGTTACATGAAGAGAGAACTGACAGAGATCGCGGGGCAGGTACCGGACAGCAGAATGGTCATCAATTCTGTAGAAAACGGTGACAATTTTATGGCATCCAGCGATTATCTGTACAGGAAAAACGAGGTATTTAATACCGGTGTGCAGATTCTGGAATATGACGGCGGCGTATCTTATCACGGGAAATCTGTGGTGATTGATGAGGATATGTCTATTATCGGCTCCTATAATATGGACCTGCGCAGCACATATGTGGATACTGAGCTGATGCTGGCAGTACAGAGCAGGGAACTGACAGAGGAGTTGACCGGATATATGGAGGAGATGGAGAAGGACTGCAGGACCGTGACCGGACCTGATACCTATGAAGTACCTGAGCATATACAGGTGGAGGAGATCCCTTTCTGGAAAAAGGCTGCTATGCGTGTGGTCGGACTGATCATGCAGCCATTTCGCAGTATGGTGTAGAGAATATCCGGGAAAAGTCAGGGGAGATTCCAATCTATGGTTTTCATGGAATCATCCCGGATGTATAATAGAACTATGAGAAGTGAATCGTGTGATGAATGCAGGGAGAGGAGTTGATATCATGTCAATACGTGGTGCTGTTATGGTTCCCCATCCGCCGCTTATCATTCCGGAGGTGGGAAGGGGACAGGAGAAAGGGATTTCAGCTACAACAGCGGCATATGAGAAGGCCGCGCAGCATGTGGCGAAGCTCTGTCCGGATACGGTTGTGGTGACGACACCGCACACTGTCATGTATGCGGATTATTTCCATATCTCACCGGGAAGAGGAGCATCCGGGGATTTCGGACAGTTCAGAGCAAAAGAGATCCGGATGGATGCAGAGTATGATTCAGAATTGCGCAGCTATCTGTGCAGACTTCTGGACAGGGATGGGTTTATGGCCGGAACCAGGGGGGAGCGCGACAGCAGGCTGGACCATGGGGCTATGATTCCCCTGTATTTTCTGAAGAAACAGAACGTCAGATGTAAGGTCCTTCGTATTGGACTGTCAGGACAGTCACTGGAAGCACATTATCGGCTGGGACAGTATATCAGCCGGGCCGCTGATGCGCTTCACAGAAATGTTGTCATGATCGCCAGCGGAGATTTATCCCATAAGCTTTTGGAGAGTGGTCCTTATGGGTACCAAAAGGAGGGGCCGGAGTATGATGAAAGAATCATGCAGGTAATGGGAACCGGAAATTTCGGGGATCTCTTGGAATTCGGGGAGGAGTTCTGTGAGAAAGCAGCAGAGTGTGGGCACCGGTCTTTTGTCATCATGGCCGGGGCTTTGGATGGAAAAGCTGTAAACGTAAGGCGTTTGTCTTATGAAGGTCCGTTTGGCGTAGGATATGGAATCTGTACATATGAGGTTTCAGGTACGGATGAGAAAAGGCATTTTCTCAGTCAGTATGAAGAGATACAGAGACGAAAGCTGGAGAGTATGAGAGCATCCGAGGATGCCTATGTGAAGTTGGCAAGAAAGTCCTTGGAGACTTATGTGAAAACAGGGAGAAAGACGGCGGTTTTGGAGAATCTTCCGGAAGAATTACGTTCCGGGCGTGCAGGTGTATTTGTCTCTCTGAAACTGCACGGAAGGCTGCGCGGATGCATTGGAACAATTTCACCTGTGACAGATTCCATAGCGGAGGAGATTGTGGAGAATGCCGTAAGCGCCGGCTGCCGTGATCCCAGATTTTCACCTGTCAGGGAGGAGGAGCTTGACAGACTCGTCTACAGTGTGGATGTTCTGGGGGAAACAGAAGAAATTGCATCACCGGAGGAGCTGGATGTAAAGGAGTACGGCGTGATTGTGTCTAAGGGGAGAAAGAGAGGTCTCCTTCTTCCGAATCTGGAGGGCGTGGATACCGTGGAAGAACAGATATCCATTGCCATGCAGAAAGCCGGTATCGATCATATGGAAGAGGGAATCAAGCTGGAAAGATTTCGGGTGACCAGACACAAGTGATAACAGGATGCGCATGAGTGCGGAGGAATCTTATGGGAAACGTATGTGGAGTTTGTATGCATCACTGCCGGCTGGAAGAGGGACAGACAGGACGCTGCAGGGCAAGGCGGAATGTGAAGGGCAGAATAGAATCTGTCAATTATGGAAGATGTACTGCGCTGGCGCTGGACCCTGTGGAGAAGAAACCGCTGCAGAGATTCTATCCCGGAAAAAAGGTCCTTTCTGTGGGCAGTTTCGGCTGTAACATGTCCTGTCCGTTTTGTCAGAATTTTGAGATTTCCATGGCCGGTGAACAGGAACTGGAATCTGTGCCCTTCAGCCCCAAGGAGCTGGCCAAGCAGGCAGAGGCGTTGAGAACGCGTGGAAATATAGGCATCGCTTTTACATATAATGAGCCTCTTGTGGGGTATGAATATGTGCGGGATACTGCCAGAGAAGTAAGAAAAAGAGGAATGAAGAATATCCTTGTCACCAACGGAGCATTTACAGAGGAGACAGAGGATGCTGTGCTGTCGTATATTGATGCCATGAATATAGATCTGAAGGGGTTTACAGAATCGTATTACAAAAAATTGGGAGGGGACCTGGAAACCGTAAAAGCATTTATAGAAAAAGCCGTCAAAGTGTGTCATGTGGAACTTACCACACTGGTGGTGCCCGGAGAAAATGATTCTGTTTCTGAGATGCAGAATCTGGCCAAATGGACGGCATCCTTGAGCTGTGAGATTCCGCTGCATGTGACCAGGTTCTTTCCACGATGGAAGATGCAGGACCGGGAGGTAGCCGATGTTAGGAAGGTATATCGGCTGGCAGAAGAGGCAGGAAAGTATCTGAATTATGTGTATACAGGTAACTGCTGATTGGGTGTCTTGGCGTGTGCAGGTTCATCACTGGAATTCAGGCATGTGTTTACGGTACCATATGGGCAGCATATTGCGTTGGCAGCGAGGGTTTTTGCGCTGTTCAATGCCGATAGTCTGAAAGAAGGATTTCCAGAGGCCCACATAGGGGTCAAAGCGGTCTTTGGAAGCTTCCATGTAGGAGAGTTCTTCATGTGTCACGGGAGTCAAAAAGTAGTCGCTGTCAGCAGGATGTACGACGGAAAGCATCCGTGTCTTGTCTACGATCATCCAGTGTTCTGAAGGCATACGGTCCTCAAAGTTGGGGGCAAGGAGTGTGAGGACATTACATTTGGGTTCAATGATGGAGAGCAGTACCTGGTTTTTCAGCCGGGAAAAGCGGACAAATTCCCGAAAGAGATGTGCTTCATTGGCTACTTTCCGGTCCAGCTCAAAAAGAGCGGATACGGCAGGATTACCGAACATCCGGGAGGTTTTTTCTCCGCAGACAAAACCAAGGATCATGTAGCGGTAGATAATATCCAGTTTGTCAGGATGGTCGGACATGGCAGCCCGGTAGATGTCATGATATGAATTTTCGGAAATTTTTTGCCTGACGGAGCGGATCACTTTTTGTACTTTCTCTTCGTCGGGGTCTACGTGGCGGTAGTCGCAGAAAAGTTCCGGGGACCAGATGGGTTCAATCTGGAGTTTTATGTTGTTGTGGCCCAGACGGGCGGACCAGGCGTCGTAAATGCAGGTCATCATGGATTCAAAGGTGTCTTGGCAGGTGAATATTACCATGTGGGGGGCTCCTTTCAAATGATATTGGGACGGGAAACTCGCAGGGAAGAGGCCGGGCCGCTCCACTATACATCGCTCACCGCAGACACGGCGCCCCGGCCTCTCCCCCGCGAGTTTCCCTGGGTATTGGCGGTTGAACGGTGTGAAAAGAAAAAACAAAAAAGACTATACTATAGCTGGCCGCTGAGGGTTTTTAGGGAATCCTCGGGGGCGGGGGTGGACAGGTGCAGGTCATCGAAGAGGGAGAGCTGGCGGTAGGTTTGGGGATGATCCAGGGACCAGGTGGTTTTTTGGTCGGTGGAGGTGAGCTGGCGGGTGATGAAATCCTCTTCAATGGGGGTGCGGTACAGCATTTTGCCGCTGCAGGTGATAAAGTATTGGGCGCGTTTCAGGACGACGCCCAGTTTTTTTAGGGCCGGGAAATCCAGGCGGGTGGTCCGGCGGGCCTGGACGATCCGATAGGCGGATTTGTTGCCCAGGCCGGGGACTTTCAGCAGATCCTCGTAGGATGCGGTCTGAATCTCTATGGGGAACAGCTCCAGGTGGCGCAGAGCCCAGTCGCACTTGGGATCCAAAAGGATGTTGAAGTTCGGACGGCTGGGGTCCAGAAGGTCCTCTGCGTGGAAGCCGTAAAAGTGCAGAAGCCAGTCCGCCTGGTACAGACGATGCTCTCTTAAAAGGGGAGGGGCCGTGTCCAGGGAGGGAAGGGCGGAGTCCTCGTTCAGAGGGACATAGGCGGAGAAAAAGACGCGCTTTAAGTCAAACTGCTGGTACAGGGACTGTGTTACCTGTAAAAGCTGGTAGTCGTTTTCCGGGGTGGCACCGATGATCATCTGTGTGCTCTGGCCTGCGGGGACAAAAGAACGGTTTTGGGCAGCAGGCAGAGAAGGTGTGTTTTGGAGGAAATAAAAGGACGGACTTCCGGCATCCGATGAGGGTGCAGGATGGGCCGGGGAGGCAGAAGGGCCTGTCCCGGCAGGGGTCTGAGGGCCGTTCAGAGCTTTGCTGCCGGAAGAGCCTGTGATGGTGTCCTGTTTTTCTTTTTTGTCTTTGAAGATGGAGTTGGAGAGGTAGCGGTTGGCACTGCTGCGCTCCATCTGGGCAGACTTGCCTATGGAGAGGCGGTAGTCTGTGATGCCGTGCTGTATTTGTTTTATGGGCTTTAAGATATTCTCATGACTTTTGCCGGGTGCCAGGGCATGAAGGGACTCTCTGGTGGGAAGTTCCATATTGACGCTCATGCGGTCAGCCAGATAGCCAATCTGCTCAATGATCTCAGGAGCGGCTCCGGGGACGGCTTTGGCATGAATATAGCCGCGGAAATGGTATTTGGTGCGCAACAGATAAAGACTTCGATACATAAGTTCCATGGTATAGGTCGGTGTTTTTACGACGCCGGAGCTTAAAAAGAGACCTTCTATATAGTTTCTTTTATAAAATTCTACGGTAAGGCTGCAGATCTCATCCGGGGTGAAAGTGGTGCGCACTTTGTCGTTGGAACGGCGGTTCAGACAGTATTTGCAGTCATAGATGCACTCATTGGATAATAGAATTTTTAACAGGGAGATACAGCGTCCGTCAGAGGCAAAGCTGTGGCAGATGCCTGCAGCTACGGAATTGCCCAGACTGCCCTTCTCACCGCGGCGGTCAGAGCCGCTGGAGGTACAGGCCACATCGTACTTGGCCGCATCAGATAAAATCTTTAGTTTTTCTTCCAGGGTAAGGGATGATGATAAGTACATATTGCTCAAATCCTTCCGAATGTATGTTCTGCTTACAGAATAGCACAGGGAAGAAAAAGTGTCAAGAACAAATGTTCGGTTCTATGGCATTTTATGAAAGAAAAGGAATATCTGAAGGGCTGGAAGCATATAATTTAGCAGTACGATAAGGGGGTATTTTCATGGATACATATAACATTTATAAAGACATACAAGCCCGCACCAGAGGAGAAATTTACATAGGGGTAGTGGGACCGGTGCGGACGGGAAAATCCACATTTGTCCGCCGTTTTATGGAGCTGGCAGCACTGCCTAACATGGAAGAGACAGCACAGAAAGAGGTGAGAGACCAGCTCCCTTTAAGCGGTTCCGGAAAATTGATCACCACTGTGGAGCCAAAATTTATTCCGAAAGAAGCCGCTAAGATAAAAATCGGTGATGATGTGACCGCGAAGATCCGTCTCATCGACTGTGTAGGGTATATGGTGCCGGATGCAGCGGGCAATATGGAGGACGGCAAGGAGCGTATGGTCAAGACTCCCTGGTTCGGATATGAAATACCTTTCCATCAGGCAGCGGAGACAGGTACAAAGAAAGTGATTGAGGAACATTCCAATATCGGTCTTGTTATCACATGTGACGGTTCTTTTGGAGAGATTCCCAGGAATAATTACATAGAGAGTGAGGAGAAAACCGTTGCGGAGCTGAAAAAAGCGGGAAAACCGTTTTTGATCCTGGTAAATTCCCAGAAGCCCTACAAGGAGGAGACACTTGCTCTGTGTGAGGAGCTGAAACAGAAGTATCAGGCAGGTGTTCTGAGCGTGAACTGTGAGCAGCTCCGCAGGGATGATGTTACCAGGATCATGGAAAAAGTATTGTATGAGTTCCCAATCGTACAGATGGAATTTTTCATACCGAAATGGGTGGAAATCCTTCCTACAGACCATTATCTGAAAGCAGAACTGCTTAGCTGTATCCGGGAACTCATGGGAAAAATGAAATACGTGAAAGATGCCACCAGGGATAAAATGGTTCTGAAATCCCAGTATGTGCGAAATCTGGTGCCGGAGGCCCTGGATCTTTCCACCGGCAGGGTGAGGATACGGGTGGACATGGATGAGAACTGGTACTATGCTGTCTTAAGTGAGATGACAGGGGTATCCATTTCCGACGAGTATGAGCTGATCCATACCATGCAGGAACTGGCTAAAATGAAGGAAGAATACGTGAAGGTGCGGGAAGCCATCTCCTCTGTGAGAGGAAAGGGCTACGGTGTAGTGACACCGGATAAATCGGAAATTAAGCTGGAAGAGCCCATGGTCATTAAACAGGGCAGCAAATACGGCGTGAAAATTAAATCCGTCAGTCCGTCCATCCATATGATACGGGCCAATATTGAGACAGAAATTGCTCCCATCGTGGGAAGCGAGGAACAGGCAAAAGACCTGATCGAATATATCAAGACCAGCGATGAGAGACAGGAGAGTATCTGGCAGACAAATATTTTCGGCAAGTCCATCGGACAGTTAGTTGAGGACGGCATTCACACAAAACTGGTCCAGATCAGCGATGAGAGCCAGGTAAAACTTCAGGATACCATGCAGAAAATTGTCAATGACAGCAAAGGCGGACTTGTCTGCATCATCATCTGACGGAAGTGCGCTTTTACATTGACTTTTTCCGGGGAAAATTATATAATTACAACAGTGATTATATGACCCGGAAACGTTACGGAAGCAGGTGGAATTCCTGTGCAAGTCCGTTACTGTAAAGCCAGATACGTGCGGTGCCGGAGAGGGGGACGTCTGCGGCAACCGGACAGTTCAAAACAACAGGATAAGTGTGTGTTTTTTATTCTGCTGTTACCCATAAGAAAAAGAATCCGTTGTCAGTTTTCTGGCAGCGGTTTTTCATTTATGAAAATAGAAAACCGCAGAGCGGGTTTTCTGAGATTTTAGCAAAAGATGCGGCTGATACCGGCCGATTCGGAGAAATGAACATATGACACATAAGACTGGTCTGGAAGACTATTACATTATCAGGAATAACAGGAAGATGCGTTTCGGTTACACCACCGGAACCTGTGCGGCTGCAGCTTCCGAAGCGGCTGCCCGGATGCTTTTGTCAGGAGAGGAGATCCGGGACATCTCCTTTATGACACCAAAAGGAATACTGCTGAATCTGGAGATTCTGCATATCGAAAAGGGGGAGGATTTTGTGTCCTGCGCTGTGCGCAAGGACGCGGGAGATGACCCGGATATGACAGACGGTCTGGAGATCTTTTCCCGGGTAAAGAAAACCGGTGAATCTAAAATAGTTCTGGACGGCGGCCCCGGCGTGGGACGCGTGACAAAGAAAGGTCTGGAACAGCCGGTGGGCAGTGCGGCAATCAACAAAGTACCCCGCAGTATGATTCTGAAAGCAGCGGAGGACATCTGTTCGGAATATGATCATGAGGGTGGTCTGGAAATCATTATAAGCGTTCCAAACGGGGAGGAGGCGGCGAAGAAGACCTTCAACCCAAGGCTGGGTATTCAGGGAGGTATTTCTATTCTGGGAACCTCCGGAATTGTGGAGCCCATGAGTGAGAGCGCGCTCATAAAAACCATAGAAGTGGAAATGCGGCAGCGTGTGGAAAACGGCAGCCGTTTTCTGCTGGTGACCCCCGGCAATTACGGCTCCGCATATCTGAAGGAGCATATGGACCTTCCCCTTGAGGGGGCCATGAAATGCAGCAACTACGTGGGTGAGACAATCGACATGGCAGTTTCCATGGGTGTGGAAGGCATTCTTTTTGTATCCCATATCGGAAAATTTGTAAAAGTGGCGGCAGGGATCATGAACACCCATTCCCGCTGTGCAGACGCCAGGGCTGAAGTACTGGCTGCCAATGCCATGCGCGCGGGAATATCCGCAGAGACGGCACTGGATATTCTGAACACCGTCACCACAGATGAAGCGCTGGTGCTGATTCAGAGAGAGGGAAAGCTGAAGGAGACCATGAAAGAGGTGACAGACAGGATTTCCTATTATCTGCATCACCGCGCTTATGACAGGATGAAGATGGGTGCCGTTATTTTTTCAAACGAATTCGGCTATCTCGGAGAGACAGAAAAAGCCGGGGAGCTGATTAGGCTGATAAAAGAAGAACAGCGGTAACCGTTCAGCCTTCCGCTGTCACAAAGAAAATACGTTATCAAAAGATAAAGGAGAAGGAAACAGATGAAAGGTAAATTGTTTGGATTAGGAGTGGGGCCGGGAGACCCGGAACTGCTTACACTCAAGGCGCTCCGCCTGATCAGGGAAAGCGAGGTCATCGCCGTACCCGGAAATAATGTTAAGGAGAGTGTGGCTTATAAAATTGTAAAAGGTGCCTATGATGGCCTGGATGAAAAAGAACTCATTCCAGTTGCCATGCCCATGACAAAGGACAAAAAGGTATTGGAGGCCAATCACGACAAGGCGGCAGACGATGTGGAAGCCCGGCTGAAAGAGGGGAAAAATGTGGCGTTTCTCACACTGGGGGACCCCACTGTGTACTCCACTTACCTCTATGTACATAAAAGAATCGTGGAGCGCGGATATGAGGCTGAGATCGTAAGCGGCATTACCTCCTTCTGCGCAGTGGCGGCCAGACTGAATATGGGACTTGTGGAGATGGCAGAGCCTCTTCATGTGATTCCGGCTACCTATAATGCGGATACCATGGATGACATTCTGAAGCTTCCGGGCACCAAAGTGCTGATGAAGACAGGTAAAAAACTGAAACAGGTGCGTGAGAGCATACTGGAAAGCGGACAGGCAGCAGTTATGATCGAGGACTGCGGTATGCCCACAGAAAAAATATATGAGTGCGCAGAGGACATACCGGAACAGTCCGGATATTATTCCCTGATTATTGCAAAAGAGAAGGAGACATTATGATACATTTTGTAGGAGCGGGGAGCGGTGCCCCTGATTTGATCACCCTGAGAGGAAAGAAATTTCTGGAGGAAGCAGATATCATCATTTATGCAGGTTCCCTGGTGAATCCGCAGCTTCTGGAGTACGCAAAGGAAGGCTGTGAGATTTTCAACAGTGCCAGGATGACACTGGAGGAGGTTCTGGATGTTATGCGCAGGGCCGAGAAGGAGAATAAAGTGACGGTGCGCCTTCATACAGGTGACCCCTGTCTGTACGGTGCCATCCGGGAGCAGATGGATGTGCTGGATGAGGAGAACATTGCCTATGATTACTGTCCGGGCGTAAGTTCCTTCTGCGGAGCGGCTGCAGCTCTGGATCTGGAATATACGCTGCCAAATGTGTCCCAGAGTGTGATCATCACAAGAATGGCAGGCAGAACGCCGGTGCCGGAAAAGGAGAGTATTGAGTCTTTTGCGGCGCACCATGCCACCATGGTGGTGTTTTTGAGCACAGGCCTTCTGGAAGAGCTTTCCAGGCGGCTGATCGAGGGCGGTTATACCGCGGATACACCGGCAGCAATCGTGTACAAGGCCACCTGGGAGGATGAGAAATCCTTTGTCTGCACAGTGGGAACTCTGGCGGAGACAGCCAGGGAGAACCAGATCACCAAGACAGCACTTATGATCATCGGCGATGTGGTGGCGCATAACGGATATGACCGTTCAAAATTATATGATCCCGGTTTTACAACAGAATTCAGAAAGGGTACGGATTCCATATGAAAGTTTCCATTATCAGCTTCAGCCGTGCGGGATACCGTTTGAGCGAGATGCTCTACTGGGTGATGAAAGAGCGCGGATATGAGGTAGAGTCCTATACAAAAAGTAAATATACAAAAAAAGTCATGGATGAGTCACAGCTTGAGGTGGACGACAGGTCCTTCCGCAATGTAAAGCAGTTTGCAAAGCCTGTTGACGCCTCCATAAAAGAATGGGCGGGCATGCGCTTCCGGGATTCCGATGCCATTGTGTTTGTGGGAGCCTGCGGAATCGCTGTGCGCAGCATTGCCCCCTTTGTGACCAGTAAGAAAATAGATCCGGCTGTCATTGTGGTAGATGAGCAGGGCGGTTTTGCCATTTCCCTGCTGTCAGGACATATCGGCGGTGCCAATGAACTCACGGAGGAGATCGCGGACATCATTCACGCCACACCGGTCATCACCACAGCGACGGATATCAATAAGAAATTTGCGGTGGATGTGTTTGCCAGGAAAAACGGATGCTATATTTCCGATATGGATCTGGCGAAGGAGATTTCCGCAGCGCTTGTGGATGGAAAGGAAGTGGGATTTGCCAGTGATTTTCCATGGATCGGGGATATCCCCTCAGGGCTTGTGCTGCTGGATGAGGAAAAAGAAAAACCGGAGATCGGTATCTATGTGACGGATAATTACCAGAAGCATCCTTTTGTCCATACCCTGTACCTGGTGCCAAGAGTGGTGACAGTAGGTGTGGGCTGCAGAAAGGATACCGAAAAAGAGACTGTGGAGCGTGTCATCCGCAGAGCCTGCGATGAGCTGCTGCTTCCCTCTGTATCTATGGAGCGGGTGGCAAGCATTGACCTGAAAAAGGATGAGGCGGGAATTATAGGGTACTGTCAGGACAGAAACCTGCCTTTTGTCACTTATACAAAGGAGGAGCTGGCACAGGTGGAAGGCACCTTTGCGGAGTCAAAATTTGTGGAAGAGGTGACAGGCGTGGACAATGTCTGTGAACGAAGCGCAGTACTGGGCAGCAGCCAGGACGGCGTGAAGAGTATGTTGATCTTAAGAAAATATGCGGAGGACGGAGTGACCGTTGCTCTGGCCAGAAGGAAATGGAGTGTGCATTTTGAATAAATTATACGTGGTGGGTATCGGTCCCGGTGCCTATGAAAAGATGACAATTGAGGCTGCGGAAGCCCTGAAGAACAGTGATGTGATCATTGGATATACGGTATATGTGGATCTGGTAAAGGACCATTTTCCGGGAAAAGAGTTTCTCACAACGCCTATGAAAAAGGAAGTGGAGCGCTGTGTCATGGCTTTTGAGGAAGCCGTGAAGGGAAAGACCGTATCCATGATCTGCAGCGGTGATGCAGGTGTGTACGGTATGGCCGGCCTGATGTATGAGGTAGGCGTGGGATATCCCAGCGTGGAACTCACTATCATTCCGGGGGTTACGGCAGCCACCGGCGGGGCAGCAGTTCTCGGAGCGCCTCTGATCCATGATTTCTGTCTGATAAGCCTCAGCGACCTGCTGACTCCATGGGAGAAGATTGAGACCAGGCTGTTAGATGCGGCTCACGGGGATTTTGTAGTCTGCTTGTACAATCCGTCCAGTAAAAAGCGCCATGATTACCTGATGAAAGCCTGTGACCTGATGATGAAATACAAGTCAGAGGACACTGTCTGCGGAATTGTGGGCAATATCGGAAGAGATGGGGAAGAGATGAAAGTCATGACTCTGAAAGAGTTGAGGGAGACAAAAGTGGATATGTTTACCACAGTCTTCATCGGCAATTCCCAGACAAAGGAAATCGGCGGCAGGATGGTGACGCCGAGAGGCTATAAAAATGTGTAAGGTCCTTGTGTTTGCAGGCACCACGGAAGGCCGTAAGACTGCGGAATTTCTGGACAGCCAGTCCATACCCTCCCATATCTGTGTGGCTACGGAGTACGGGGAGGAGCTGCTGCCTAAAAGCGGGAATATGACGGTTTCCCATACGCGCCTTACAGAGGAGGATATGGAAAATCTTATGCGCAGCATACAGGCAGACCCGGTCATTGATGCCACCCATCCCTATGCGGCTGAGGTGACAAAGAACATCCGCACAGCCTGCGAGAAGACAGGATGCAGATATGTAAGGCTTCTCCGCAGCAGCAGGGAGAGTGATCAAAAAAATGACAGAGCCGTTTACGTCTCCAGTGTGGACGAGGCTGCCGAGTATCTGAAGGGCACCAAGGGAAACATTCTGGTGACAACCGGAAGCAAGGAAATCGCCAAATATACAGTCATTCCCGATTACAGAGAGCGGGTGTTTGCCCGGGTACTCTCCCTGGCAAATGTGGCGGCACAGTGCGCGGAACATGGATTTGAAGGGAAAAATCTAATCTGCATGCAGGGGCCGTTCTCGAAAGAGATGAACAGGGCTATGATAGAGCAGCTTAACTGTAAATACCTGGTCACAAAAATGTCAGGCGCCACCGGAGGGTATCAGGAAAAACTGGATGCAGCCCTGGAGACAGGCTGTACCCCTATCGTGGTGGGAAGACCTCTTGTGGAGGAAGGAATTTCCCTTGCTGCGTGCAGGAGGATGCTCTGCAAAAAGTTTTCCCTGCATCCGTCCCGGGAAATTTCTCTTGTGGGAATAGGTGTAGGCAGCGAAAAACTCATGACACTGGAGGCACAGCAGGTGCTGAAGGAGGCGGAACTCATCATCGGCGCCAGACGTATGGTGGAGGCAGCCGCTTATGAGGGGCAGGATACCTGCATGGAGTATGACAGTGATAAAATCTGCAGCTATATAGAGGAACATCCGGAATATGAGAAGACAGCCGTTGTATTGTCCGGGGACGTGGGCTTTTACAGCGGAGCAAGAAAACTTCTGGAAAAGCTTTCGGGACATCACGTGCGGGTGGTATGCGGAATCTCCTCCCTGGTGTATTTCATGGGAAAAATCGGCAGATCCTGGGATGACGCATTTATCACAAGCGCCCACGGAAGAAATGCAAATCTGGCAGCAGCAGTCCGCACCCATGAGAAGGTTTTCGCAATTCTTGGCAGCAGGGACGGCGTGTCTGTGCTGGCAGGGAAACTGATGGATTACGGAATGGAGCATGTACGTCTGTTTGTGGGAGAGCAGCTTTCCTATGAACAGGAGAAGATCATTTCCGGTTATCCAAAAGATTTTATCTCTTATACCGGAGATGCTTTAAGCGTGGTATATGCGGAGAACAAAGCATTCGTGCCATATCCGGCCACCCATGGCATACGGGATGAAGAATTTGTAAGGGATAAAGTGCCCATGACAAAGGAGGAGGTGCGCACAGTATCTCTTGCCAAGCTGGGGCTTCTCAGTGACTCTGTCTGCTGGGATGTGGGAGCAGGAACAGGTTCTGTCTCTGTGGAGATGGCGCTTCGGGCCGCCCGGGGAAGGGTTTACGCCATTGAGAAAAAATCCCTGGCTGCGGAACTGCTTCAGAAAAATAAAATGAAATTTGCAGCGGAGAATCTGATCGTTGTGGAGGGGGAGGCCCCGGAGGTGCTGGAAGATCTGGAAGCGCCTACTCATGCCTTCATCGGCGGCTCATCCGGAAATATGAAAGCCATTATGGAACTGCTGCTGCGCAAAAATCCCAGGGTCAGAATCGTGATAAACTGCATTGCCATGGAGAGTGTGGCGGAGGCGCTGCGCTGCTTAAAGGAGCTGCCGGTCACGGATACGGATGTGGTGCAGCTCAGTGTGGGAAGGGCAAAAAAAGCAGGGCCTTACCATATGATGATGGGCGAGAATCCAATCACCATTATTTCCTGTACAGGAGACATCAGATAGGAGAGATATTATATGAAAATACCGCGCATACTTCTTTGTGCCGGTGCCAGCGGCAGCGGCAAAACTCTGCTCACCTGCGGCATTCTTCAGGTATTGAAAAACCGCGGGCTGAAAGTGGCATCCTTCAAGTGCGGGCCGGATTATATTGATCCCATGTTCCATACAAAAGTCATTGGGACAAAATCCAGAAACCTGGACACCTTTTTCACTGACAGGGATATGGTGCGGTATCTGCTTGCAAAAAACAGCCGCTGCATGGATGTTGCAGTTATGGAAGGCGTCATGGGATATTATGACGGGGTCGGAGGGACCACCAGCAGGGCCAGTGCCTATGAGCTGGCAAATGTGACGGAGACGCCGGCAATTCTCATTGTGAACTGCCGGGGCATGAGTGTGTCTGTGCTCCCCTATATCAAGGGATTTGCGGAGTATAAAAAGGACAGCCGGATCGCCGGCGTGATTCTGAATCAAATGACAGCCATGCTGTATCCGAGAGTCCGGAAAATGATAGAGGAGGAGCTTTCCATCCCCGTTCTGGGATATGTGCCGAAGGTGGAAGACTGTGTGCTGGAGAGCCGCCATCTGGGACTTGTAATGCCTGAAGAGGTGGAGGGATTCCGGGAAAAACTCATGAAACTTGCAGGGATACTGGAGCAGACGCTCTGCGTGGACAAAATCCTGGAGATCGCGGGGAGTGCCCCGGAAATCCCGGAGGAAAAGCCCTGGAAGGAGGACAGCGCGTATGCATTTTCCCTACCCGAAAAAGTCAGAATCGGAGTTGCCAGGGATGAGGCGTTCTGCTTTGTCTATGAGGACAACTTAAAGCTGCTGGAGCAGATGGGGGCAGAGATTGTATATTTTTCACCTGTCCATGACAAAAGGCTTCCGGAAGGGGTCTGCGGCCTGATTTTTTACGGCGGTTATCCGGAGCTTTTGGGGAAAGAGCTGGAGGATAATTACCCGATCCGCCGTGCCATTCTGGCAGAATATCAGAGGGGGATTCCTATTCTGGCAGAGTGCGGCGGTTTTATGTATCTGCATGAATCCATGGAGGATATGGATAAAAATCCGTGCGACGGTGTGGGAATCATACCGGGACATGCCTACAGAACGGAAAAACTGGGACGGTTTGGATATGTGACGCTTACCCAGAGGGAGGGAACCGTATTCGGAAAAAATATTGGGAAAAGTCCTGCCCATGAGTTCCATTATTTCGAGTCCACATCCTGCGGCCATGAATTTTTGGCGGAGAAGCCAATGAGCAGCAGGACATGGAAGTGTCTGCATGCATCGGAGCATCTGCTGGCAGGTTTTCCGCATTTTTATTACTATGGAAATCCCAGGCTTCCCCAGGCATTTCTGGAAAAATGCCTGGAATATAAAAAATGAGATATCTATTCAGACGTTCTGCGCAGGGAATGCACTGATCTGCTGAATCGTTACCACAAAATACAGAAAGAGGAAGAGAGGAAAGAAACATGAAACTGGAAGAGGCTTTGAAAAGAATTGAACCGGTCAATGAGGAAGTGATGGAGGAGAGCAAAAAACGCTGGGACAGTATAGCGCATCCCCTTCACAGCCTGGGCAAGCTGGAGGACCTGCTGGTACAGATCACAGGTATCACAGGCTGTCTGGATATCCATCTGGAAAAGAAAGCACTGGTTCCCATGTGTGCGGACAACGGCGTGGTCGAGGAGGGTGTGACCCAGACCGGGCAGGAGATCACAGCTCTGGTGGCAGAGAATTTCCTGCAGACAAAAGCTGTCTCCAGCATCATGTGTAAAACCGTCGGAGCGGAGATCTTCCCTGTTGACGTGGGCGTGGCAAAAGATGTCAGTATCTTAAACCGCAAGATCGCCTATGGAACAAAGAACATGACAAAAGAACCTGCCATGACAAGAGAGCAGGCGGTAAGAGCCATCGAGACAGGCATTGAGATGGTGGAAATGCTGAAAGAGAAAGGATACGGCATCATTGCCACCGGTGAGATGGGAATCGGAAATACCACAACCAGCAGTGCTGTGGCATCCGTGCTCCTGGATATGCCTGTGGAGAATATGACAGGCCGCGGCGCAGGTCTTTCCAGTGAGGGCTTAAACCGTAAGATCAATGCCATCAAAAAAGCGGTGGAGGTGAACAAACCGGATAAAAACGATGCCATCGATGTGGTTGCCAAGGTGGGAGGATTTGATATCGCTGCTATTGCAGGTCTGTTTTTGGGCGGTGCTGCTCTTAAGATCCCTGTTGTCATTGACGGCGTCATTTCAGCCACCGGAGCCCTGGTTGCAGCCGGTATCTGCCCCACTGCAAAACAGTATATGATCGCCAGCCATGTGTCAAAAGAGCCTGCAGGCCATCTGCTTTTAGAAGCCCTTGGCAAGGAAGCTTGTCTGCACTGTGATATGTGCCTGGGAGAGGGAACAGGAGCCGTGGCTTTCTTCCCGCTCTTAGACATTGCCACAGCAGTATTTTACGGAATGAGCGATTTCGGCGGTATCGGCATGGATGCTTATGTGCCGTTAGATTAAGGAAAGCGGAGCGAAATTATGATAACTTTGGTGACGGGGGGAAGCGGGAGCGGAAAATCCGCCTATGCGGAGGATGTGCTCACTGGCTTTGGCAGTTGTGAAAGGATTTACATTGCCACCATGTACCCCTTTGATGAGGAGAGCAAAAAGCGTGTGGAGCGCCACAGGCGTATGCGCGCCGAGAAGAATTTCACAACTATAGAGTGTTATACAGGATTGAAACATGTGCAGGTGCCAAAAGGCGCCTGTGTGCTTCTGGAGTGTATGTCCAATCTGACCGCCAATGAGATGTTTCAGGAGGACGGCGCAAAGGAGAGGACCGTGGAGGCAGTGCTGGAAGGGATTGAGGCTCTGGATGCGCAGGCAGCGGAGCTGGTGATCGTGACCAACGAAATTTTTTCCGACGGCATAGAGTATGAGGAGGAGACCAGACGGTACCAGAAATACCTGGGTGAGATCAACCGGGAGACAGCACGCCGGGCCTGTCAGGTGACAGAGGTGGTGTATGGCATTCCCCTCACATACAAGAACAGGACAGAGAAAACAGACAGGACGGGGGAAATATCGGATGAGACAGAGTAAAGCGGCACAGTTTTGGAACAGTTTTAAGATCGCATTTTCCATGTATTCCAAGATTCCCATGCCTCAGAGTGAATGGACGAAGGAAAACATGCGGTATGTCATGTGCTTTTTTCCATTGATAGGCGTGGTGATCGGCGGGCTTTCCTGGCTCTGGGGTACATATGCCGGCAGTTTTCTGGACAGCCGTATCTTTATCACCATTGTGCTTCTTCTGATTCCTGTTGCGGTAAGCGGCGGAATCCATCTGGACGGCCTTCTGGACACCTCAGATGCCCTGAATTCCTATCAGCCCAGGGAGAAGAAACTGGAAATTTTAAAGGATTCCAATGCAGGAGCCTTTGCCATTATCGTGGGAATCTGCTATTTCCTTCTGTATTTTGGCGTGTACAGTGAGCTGACCGAAGCGGGGCTTCCTGTTGTGTGTATGGGATTTGTACTCTCCAGAGGGATGGGGGCATTTTCAATCGCGTCCTTTCCCATGGCTAAGAATACCGGACTGGCAGCCACTTTTTCAGACGGTGCGCAGAAAAACGCGGTGAGAGTGGTCTCTGTACTTTTTTCACTGGCAGCGGCTGTGCTGATGGTTTTCTATCAGCCGGTGATCGGTGGGTTTGCCATACTGGGTGCGGCGTTGGAATATCTGTATTATTACCGTATGTCCATGAAACAGTTCGGAGGGATCACAGGTGACCTGGCCGGTTTTCATATGCAGATCTGTGAGCTTGTCATTGCCCTGTTCACAGTGATCGGTGAGGTGGTTGTGCGCTGCCTGTAGAAGAAAAGTGACCAAATGCAGCCGGCAGTCAGGCTGAATTCCGTAGACAAAGGACTGTGAGGGTACAAAGGAAACAGAATGGAGGAAAGGTATATGCAGCTGATTATTGGCGGAGCATTTCAGGGAAAAAAGGAATATGTAAAAACCATGCAGGGATTTGAGGAGAAAGAGATGACAGACGGGGCAGATGCCTCCTATGAAGATATTTTCTCCTGCGGATGCCTGTATCATTTCCATGAGTGGATACGGGCGAGACTTTTGGAGGGCAGGGACCTGGATGATCTGGAAAAGGAATTATCCGTGAGAAATCCGGACATTGTGCTGGTCTCCAATGAACTGGGGTATGGTGTGGTCCCTGTGGATGCCTTTGACCGAAAATACCGGGAGGCTGTGGGCAGGATCTGCACAAGGATGGCAGCCGCGGCGAAACGTGTAGTCCGGGTGACCTGCGGAATCGGGACGGTGATAAAAGATGCTTAAGATTCTATTGATCCGCCATTCCATGACGGCGGGGAACAGACTGGGGCGTTATATTGGCTCCCGCACGGATGAACCTCTCTGCGAGGAGGGAATCCTTCTTCTTGGTAAGTTTTCCTACCCGCCTGTCCAGCGGGTTTTTGTAAGCCCCATGCGCAGGTGTCTGGAGACAGCCGGGATTCTGTTTCCGGGTACGGAGAAAGAAGAGGAAGTGCTTTTAAAAGAATGCGACTTCGGCATTTTTGAAAATAAGAATTACCAAGAGCTGTCAGGAAATCCGGAGTATCAGGCATGGATCGACAGCAGCGGAACCCTGCCTTTTCCTGAGGGGGAAAGCCAGGAAATGTTTCAGAAGCGGTGCGTCCGGGGATTTGCCCGCTGTGTGGAGCAGTGTCTGAAGGATGGCCTGCACACAGCAGCCCTTGTGGTGCACGGGGGAACGATCATGAGTATCCTTGGCGCTTGTGCAGACGCGGACAGGAGCTATTTTGACTGGCAGGTGAAGAATGCCCAGGGATACGAGGTACTGGTGGAAGAAAAGAAGTGGAGAGAGAGCCAGAAGATACAGGTGGCCGGCAAATATACACAGGAAGGATTTGACAAGACATGGTAAAATGGACAGCACTGGCCCTGATACTGGGCTTTTTGATAGATCTGCTTCTGGGGGATCCCAGATGGCTGTACCATCCGGTCCGTATCATCGGAAATGGTATCTCACTGCTGGAAAAAATACTCAGGCGTATGTTTCCAAAAACCCCCGGGGGGGAGAAGACAGCCGGATTTTTTCTTGTTCTGCTTATCTGTATAGGAAGCGGAGGAGTTCCGTTTCTGCTTCTGTATCTGGCTTACCATATCCACACGGTTCTGGGGATCGCCCTGGAAACCTTCATGTGCTATCAGATGCTGGCAGTGAAGTCTCTGAAGGCGGAAAGTATGCGTGTGTATGAGGCGCTGAAAAAGCCGGACCTGCCGGGTGCAAGAACCGCGGTTTCCATGATCGTGGGAAGAGATACCCGGAGCTTATCCGCAGCCGGTGTGACAAAGGCAGCGGTGGAGACCATTGCGGAAAATACATCTGACGGCATCATTGCACCCCTTTTTTATATGGCTATTGGGGGACCTGCCCTCATGTTTTTGTATAAGGGGATCAATACCATGGATTCCATGGTGGGGTATAAAAATGAAAAATACCTGCATTTCGGAAGATATGCAGCAAAGCTTGATGATATTGCCAATTACATACCGGCCAGGATCAGCGCCTGGCTGATGATACTGGCCTCCTTTTTTGCGGGATTTGACTGGAAAAACGCGAAGAAAATCTTTCTGAGGGACCGCTACAATCATGCAAGCCCAAACTCTGCCCAGACAGAGGCTGTCATGGCAGGTGCTCTGGACATCCAGCTTGCGGGAAATGCTTTTTATTTCGGAAAATTATATGAAAAACCCACCATCGGAGACGCGGTAAGAGAGGTGGAAACAGAGGACATTAAAAGGGCAAACCGTCTGCTGTATGCAAGCGCTGCCCTGGGGACTCTTTTCTTTGCCCTGATCCGTATGGGGATTTTCATGTTACTGTAAGGAGAAAATAGATGATAAGTTACCACACCCATGGCGGGGATGTCTACCGCCATCAGAATGTGACGGATTTTTCCGCCAACTGTAATCCCTTCGGCACGCCCGAATCTGTAAAGGAGGCTGTAGCCAGAGCCATGGATCAGGTCTGCCATTATCCGGATGTGGAGTGTGAGCGGTTGAGAGAGGCAATCAGCCGGTATGAGGAGACTCCGCAGGAGCAGATCATCTGCGGAAACGGCGCAGCGGATCTGATCTTTGCCCTGGTGCTGGCCCTGAAACCAAAAAAGGCATTGCTTCCCGCCCCTACATTTGCGGAATACGAACAGGCTCTGGAGGCGGTGGACTGTGAGATCAAACGGTACACGCTGAAGGAGGAATGCGGATTTTTGGTGGGAAGGGAGTTTTTGGAGTGCATCACAGAAGAACTGGATATGGTTTTTCTGTGCAACCCAAATAACCCTACCGGTGTGCTTATGGAGCAGGATTTTTTACAGGATGTGCTGCGCCGCTGTGAGAAATCCGGCTGTATCCTTATGCTGGATGAATGCTTTGTGGATTTTGTGGAACATCCAAATGTGCATACCATGAAGCCGTATTTGGCAGAGAGTGAAAATCTTTTTATACTCAAGGCATTTACAAAGCGCTATGCCATGGCAGGTGTCAGACTGGGATATGCCCTGTGCGCAGACAGAGAACTGCTTGAAAAAATGCGGATGGTGACCCAGCCGTGGAATGTGTCCATTCTGGCCCAGGAAGCCGGTATTGCGGCACTTTCAGAGCGGGAATATGTGGAGGAATCCATGAAAGCCATACACAGGGAGCGCATCTGGCTTTTGGATGGCATGAAGCGCCTGGGGTATCAGACCTATGCCTCAAGTGCCAATTACATATTTTTTAAAGGACCCGAAGACCTTTACCGGCAATGTCTGGAAAGAGGGATTTTAATCCGGGACTGCAGCAATTACTACGGACTTTCCAGGGGGTACTACAGGATTGCTGTAAGGCTCAGGGAAGAGAATACAAAACTCCTGCATGTGCTTGAAGAGATTCGGGCGCTGCAGGCAGTCTGAATAGAGAAATACACCGGGAGAAAGGAAGGGAACAGGAAATGGCAAAAGCAATAATGGTGCAGGGGACCATGTCCAATGCGGGGAAAAGTCTTCTGACGGCTGGCCTGTGCCGTATATTTAAACAGGACGGATACAAGGTGGCCCCTTTTAAATCGCAGAACATGGCACTCAACTCTTTTATAACAGAGGAGGGTCTGGAGATGGGCCGGGCGCAGGTGATGCAGGCTGAGGCAGCAGGAATCGCGCCCTCTGTCTACATGAATCCAATTTTGTTAAAACCCACCAATGAGACGGGCAGCCAGGTGATTGTAAACGGAGAGGTTCTGGGAACCATGAGCGCAAGGGAATATTTTGCCTACAAAAAGAACCTGATACCGGAAGTTAAGAAAGCTTATGACAAACTGGCATCGGAATATGATATTGTAGTGATCGAAGGCGCAGGCAGTCCTGCGGAGATCAACCTGAAACAGGAAGATATCGTAAATATGGGAATGGCGAAAATAGCAGAAGCGCCGGTGCTTTTGGTAGGCGATATTGACCGTGGCGGTGTGTTCGCACAGTTGATCGGCACGGTGATGCTTCTTGAGGAGGACGAGAAAGAAATCGTCAAGGGTATGATCATCAACAAGTTCCGGGGTGATAAGACCATTCTGGACCCGGGGATTGCAATGCTGGAAGAAAAGAGCGGCATTCCTGTGGTGGGTGTAGCCCCTTATCTGAACATTGAGGTGGAAGATGAAGACAGCCTGACAGAGCGGTTTGACGGGAAACAGGAAGTGGATCTGATCGATATTGCAGTGATCCGCACCCCGCGTATCTCCAACTTTACGGATTTTAATGCGCTGGAGGTGATTCCGGGCGTGTCTGTGCGTTATGTGAAAACCGTACGGGAGCTGAAAAATCCCGATATGATCGTGCTTCCGGGTTCTAAAAACACCATGGAGGATCTTCTCTGGCTGCGCCAGAACGGTCTGGAGGCTGCTGTCTTAAAAAAGGCGGCAGAGGGAAAAATCATTTTCGGTGTATGCGGCGGTTATCAGATGCTGGGAGAAACACTGTCTGATCCGGATCATGTGGAAGCAGGCGGACAGTTAAAGGGCATGGGGCTTCTTCCAATGGATACCATATTCCGGGGCGCCAAGACAAGGACCAGAGTGCAGGGAAGCTTTCCAAAGGTGGAAGGCGTATTAAAAGGCCTGACAGGCGTTAAGCTGGAGGGCTATGAAATCCATATGGGAGTGACAACCCTGAAAGAAGGAGCCAGCCCCTTTGTGAACATCACAGATACGGTGAAGGGCACATCCAAGGAGGACGGAGCCTGTGCAGGAAATGTCTATGGTTCTTATGTGCACGGTATTTTTGACAAAGAGGAAGTGGCCAGGAAGATAGTGGAAGCCATAGGGGAAATAAAAGGCCTGGATGTAAGCCAGATGACAGGTGTGGAATTTGCAGAGTTTAAGGAGACACAGTACGATATTCTGGCAAGTGAGCTGAGAAAGCATCTGGATATGAAAAAGATATATGAAATCCTGGAAGCCGGCATATAGAAAGGTAACAGTTCAGATAAGCTGAACTGTTACGCATCCAGCCATGAAAAATCGCTTCGCGATGGGCTGGATGCCTGCAGGCGCTACCTGTTCATACGGTCAGTGCAGTAAATGCGCAGACCTGTCTGAACTGTTATATAGAAAGGGCAGATGAGATGAAGACAGAATTAGAAAATGTAAAACCAAAAGAGATTGAAACAAGAAGCTTTGAGATTATTACAGAGGAGCTGGGAGACAGAAAACTGATTCCGGGTACAGAGCTGATCGTAAAACGCTGTATTCATACAAGCGCTGATTTTGATTATGCGGAGAATCTCTGCTTTTCCGAGCATGCAGTGGAGAAAGCCATCGATGCCATTAAGAATGGTGCCTGTATTGTGACAGATACACAGATGGCAAAAGCGGGCATTAACAAGAAAGCGCTGGCAAAGTACGGCGGGGAGGTTTTCTGTTTTATGTCTGATGAGGATGTGGCTTTTGCGGCAAAGAGCCAGGGGACGACACGTGCGGTGGCAAGTATGGACAAAGCCGCTTCCATGGGAAAGCCTCTTATATTCGCCATCGGAAATGCGCCCACAGCCCTGGTCCGTCTGTATGAACTGATCAGGGAGGGGAAAATTTCTCCATATCTCATAATAGGGGTTCCCGTAGGCTTTGTAAATGTGGTACAATCTAAGGAAATGATCATGGAAACAGAAGTTCCCTACATTGTGGCAAAGGGAAGAAAGGGCGGCAGCAACATCGCAGCCTGTATCTGCAATGCGCTTCTCTATATGATTGATAATGAGAGGGACTACTGGAAATAAAATTTCTGTTCACTCTGTGTTATGCAGCATAAACTGCGATACACAGAAAAGAGCACTGCAAAACACATCAGAGTGAAATGGCAGAAAGGGGAAGTATAATATGAAGTGTGAAAGATGCGGCCATGAGCTGGACAACGATGATTTATTCTGCTCAAAGTGCGGAAAAGCGGTGTTCGAGGAATACATGGATGAGGACGACATCTGGGAGTTTTATAAAAGCGACGAAGAGCTGAAGGCCATGAAGATGGAGGCTGCCGCAGCAGCGGATAAGGATACAGAGGATTCCGCTCACAGCGTTGCAGCAGCCGCGGCAGCAGGGTATGAAAAGACTGATAAAGTCTATGTTTCCGAGAATCAGAGGGAGGGGAATGGTTCCGGGAATGTGGATGCGAAAGCGGCAGATGCGGTAAAAGCAGATTATGACGCAGGTGCTAAAGCGGCAGACGTGGTACAAGCAGACTATGATGCAGATTCTAAAGCGGCAGACGTGGTACAAGCAGACTATGATGCAGATTCTAAAGCGGCAGATACGCCAAAAGCTGATTATGATGCAGATGTTAAAGCAGCGGATGCTGTAATAGCAGACCATAATATAGATGGCAGCGCAGCAGATTCCGAAAATACGGATCATGAGGAGACAGATTACAAAGCAGCGGACCCCGTAAGCACAGAGGATTCTGACGCAGAATACAGTGATGCAGATATTATGGATTCAGACTCTGCAGACACAGAGGAACTTCCTTTTGAAAATCTGGTCAGTCAGGCACAGAAATCTGCTGCGAACAAGCCAAAAAAAGAAAAACATCGGGGAGAGCCTGAGAATAAGAGTCCCATCTGGCTCATATCCGGTTGTATTTTGATCGTATGTCTTCTGATCGGCATTCTGTGGGGGGTGCGCACCATGCAGCAGATGGATGAGGAGAAGAAGGCATACTATGCCAAGATAGAGCCGGAAGACAAAACGTCCGGTGCGCAGGCGCAGAATACAGAGAATAAGCAGGATGCAGCCAACAAGGACACAGACAGCGGCGAAGAGGCAGATAAAGATGCCGGCAAGAAGGACAGCGGTGCTGCAGATGCTGACAAGAAAGATAAGGACAAAGAGCCGGAGAAGGAAGAAAAGCCTAAGGAAGAAAAAAAGGAAGAGAAGAAAGAGGAAAAGAAACAGGAATATTTTAAACAGGTGGATGCAGACAGCATTGACTTTTCAAAATTCCAGAAGGTTTCCATTGCATCCGCTGACCAGAATTCCCAGCAGTCCTCCGAAAAATATGATTACAGTGCAGCCAGCGCTGTGGATGGTGACACTGCTTCCTCCTGGCAGGAGGGAGAAGACGGACTGGGCGAAGGTACCGGCATCCGGCTGGATTTTGACAAAGCCCGCAAAGTGCGGTACATGGTGCTTTACCTGGGCAACTGGAGAAGTGAAAACATGTGGGAGGCAAATGCCAGACCCGCGTCCCTGACCATCAGCGTGGGCGATTCCCAGAAAAAGGATGTGGAGTTCTCTGATGAGATGAAAGCGTTCTGCCTGTCCTTTGATGAACCCGTGGAAGCTTCCTATGTATCCCTTTATATCAAAAGCGGATATGAAGGAGACAGATGGAATGACAACTGTATCTCCGAAGTTGAGATATATGAATAACAATATAAAAAGGCCATGGAGCAGAAGAGCAGCTTTCTGCTTCATGGCCTTTTTGGCAACAGCTCCGATGCCTGAATGGCTGTCGGAGACATATTTATCTGTCAATCGCACGGATGTGGTCAATAAAGAGACTGCGTATGCCTTCATATTCACCGAGACCTTTTAACACGGTCTTCACTTCATATCCCTCGTCTTTAAACTGGCTGTACCAGGATTCCGGGTCATCTCCTGCCATATCATTTTTCGCGTGGTCCCCTGCCACGATCATAAAGGGAGCCAGAACTACTTCCTTTGGCCGGTAAGCCTTCACCATTTTTTTCAGGCTTTCCATGGAAGGATAGGCTTCCACGGTCCCAAGGAAGAAATTGTGGTAGCCTTTATCCTTGAACGTGTAATCAAGAGCCGCATAGATGGAGTTGGCAAAATGTGTGGTGCCGTGTCCCATGAATACCAGTGCCTGATCCTTTGTAATATGGGAAAATTCCCGGGCGATGGCAGCGATCACTTTATGGCTGTCATCCTCTGTGGTGAGCAGCGGATCTCCGAAAGAAATGGAGTGGAAGGAATCCCGGAAGGAGAGGGCGTCCTCCTTCATTCGGTCATTTTCAATGCCGTTGATCACATGGGTGGGCTGTACCAGCACATCCGTGATGCCGTCGGCTGCCATCTGCTCCATGGCCTCCTTTACTGTGGGGACAATAATGTTGTCACGGTTTTTCAGCTTCCGTATGATCATTTTGCTGGTCCATGCCCGGTAGACAGGGTATTCGGGAAATGCCTGTCTCATGGAATCTTCAATGGCGTCAATGGTGACCTTTCTGGTGTCCTCATGGCTGGTGCCGAAGCTGACTGCCAGGATTGCTTTCTTTGTCTCTGTGTTCACTGGTAATATTCCTCCGTAATGTGTAGTATTCATATTGACATCTGCGATGTATTTTTCCAGAGTCTTCAGATTTTTGGGGACAGGCAGTGTGGGTTTTAAAATGCCCTTCATACACAGACTGTCAAACAGCTCCAGAACAGCAGGCGGTTCCAGGTTCGTCCGGGCGAGGACTGCCTTGTTGCTGAATACATCAGCGGGGGTGCCGTGCATGAGAACCTTTCCCTCATGAAAAAGCATGATCTCATCTGCCCACTCATAAGCATAATTCACATCATGGGTGGCCATGAGAACGGTGATCCCGGCCTCTGTCAGACGATTGACGATGTGGTTGACCATGGTGGTGTGTTTGGGGTCCAGGGCCGCTGCCGGTTCATCTAAAATGATAATATCCGGATGCATAACAAGGATGTCTGCAATCGAGACCTGTTTTTTCTGCCCTCCGCTTAGGGAGTGGGTAGGCTTGTGGCGGAAAGGTGTGATCTCCAGATGATCAATAACCTCCTCCACCTCTTTTTTTGCATCCTCCTCGGACACACCCAGATTCAGGATGCCAAAGGAGATTTCCTGGTATACACTGGCTGAGAAGAGCTGGTTGTCAGGGTCCTGGAATACGATTCCTACCTTGCTGCGCAGTTTTAAGAGTCCCTTCTTGTCATAGGTGACCGGTTCTCCGTCAAAGTACAGGGTACCGGAGGAGGGGCGGTGAATGCCGTTGCAGCATAAAAAGAAAGTGGATTTTCCGGAACCGTTGGAACCCATAAACGCAACTTTTTGTCCGCGTTTGATTTCCAGACTGAGACCGTTTAACGAATGGGAATTTTCATCGTCATAAGAAAAATATAAATTCTCTGCTTTCAGTATAATGTCATTGTTCATGTGAAGAACCTCCTCCAGATCATGATGGAAAATAAAAAGATTTCAAATAAAACAATCCACACAATCACTTTTTTCTTAGGAGGATAGGTTTCATTCAAAACATGGATGGTGCCGTCATAGCAGCGTGCTTCCATGGCACTGTAGAGGGCATTGGAGCGCTTTACTGCCCGAATCATCAAAACAGAGCCAAGGGAGCCGAAGGACTTTAAGCTTGTCCTGTAATCCCTGTTTCCAAGGCGGCTGTTCTGTGATGTGGAAATATAATACGCAGTGTCCAGCAGCACGAAGATGAACCGGTAGATGAGCAGCATAAGCTCGATCATCAGTTTGGGACAGTGGAGCTTTCCCAGTACATTTAAGATGTCCGGCATAGGTGTTGTCATGGACAGAAAATACAGGCAGGAGACTGCGGAAAGTGCCGTCAGGATCAACTGCAGAGCGTAGAGCAGGGCATCCAGACTTCCTGTGAGATATAAGCTCCCGATTGGGATGGCAAACAGGTCCAGCGGTTCGTGCTTTACATTCAGAACAATGGCAATGGTGCTCAGAATCAGGAAAGCCAGCGGCACAGTCATAAAGTGCAGATAGCGGGAAAAAGGGATTCCCCCCTTATAAACGGTGAGAATCCCTGTAACTGCTAAAACAATGCATGCGACCACGATGGAACGACTCATTACACAAAAAAGAAGTGTAATCATCGCAAACGCAAACTTTTCACCGGCATTTTCATATCTAAGCTTGGAAGTATAGCAAAGCTTATCAATGGTTATCATAAGTTACTCCTTTCGCCGGATGAAAAGTATCATTCGCCTTTTCCCAGCTTCTTTCTTTCTACAAAACGTCCCATAAAGAAGGCCAGAATGCCCACTCCGATGGAAGACTGTACGCAGAACAGAAGACTTTCCACTTCGCCCGGAAGCTCGCGGCCAAGCATTTTTTCAAGGAGCGGTTCCGCGATGGGCTGGAAGCCGGAATCCACTTCCTCAACTACCTGGCTGCCGGCATCATCAGAGCCGCCGAATTCTGCATCTTTTAATGCAAAAAGCGGAACAAACGCAATTAAGAGAATCACAACTAATAATCCGATCACTGTTTTTTTCATATTACTTTGCCTCCTTTAAAAAACCGATGGTACGAAGTTCCGGTTTCGCATAGGTTTCAAGACCCATGATAATAAGAACTGTGATGATGCCTTCGATAATTGCCAGAGGTAACTGTGTGGGTGCGAACACCAGCAGGAATTTTCCCATGGCGCCCATGATCGTGGTATCTGCATGATGAGCCAGGGCCATCTGAACAGCAGTAACGCAGTATGTAAATAAATCACCCAGAGTTGCTGCAAGGAAAATGGAAATATGCTTGTTTACCCTGCATTTTTTACATACGAAGAAAATTCCGTAGGATACAAAAGGTCCTGCGATGGCCATGGAAAAAGTATTGGCGCCCAGTGTGGTGAGTCCGCCGTGTGCCAGCAGGATTGCCTGGAAGAGCAGCACGATAATACCCAGAATAGAAACTGCGCTGGGACCGAAAAGGATGGCTCCCAGTCCGGTTCCTGTCATATGGGAACAGCTTCCTGTCACTGACGGGATCTTCAGAGATGAGATAACGAACACGAACGCTCCTGACATTGCCAGCAGGGTGATCAGGTTTCTGTGTTCATTCAGGGTTTTCTTGATGGACATGAATCCTGCGATCAGGAATGGTACGCAGATGACACCCCATGCGATGCAGAACCCTCCGGGAAGATAACCTTCCATGATGTGCATGGCGCTGACGTTGGGCACGATACCAAAGGTCAGTGCGAACATGCTTGCCAGTACAATGATTTTTTTCTGTTTCTTACTCATTTTGTCTTTTCCTCCTTCTGATCGAGTAATAAAGCCTTACCCTTTAACCGGCAAAAGGCCAAAAAGGGTATAAAAAAACCTGGCGGCAGAAATACCGACAGGCCATCAGAAGAACAAACGCGGGGCAGGTGACTTTATACAAAGAATAAATGCCGTATCCGCCTGTTCTTACACAAGGCCATCGTTCGTAACCATTGTGTAAATCGTTTGTGACAGGCAGGTCTTCTGACTCGGGCCTCATCGCTGCATTTTGCCTTCCCAGTTTCCCAGTGACATTATAAAATGCAGCTCTTCCCTCACAGCGGCGTGACCGTGTGAGCTTTTAACTCAACTTTCCTATTCTTCCGCAAAAGCGGACACCTGTGCACACTCAATTCTGTGATTATTGTATCTCCCCGGAAGTTTTTTGTCAATTGAATTCGACAAGAAAAATCAGAAAACTATTATGGCACCAGATCTTCCTGCCGGGTATACGGGGAACAAGATGTTGCACCCGTTTTCATTCTGTGCTAATATGAAAAAACAGCAGGTGCCGTATAAGATTTGGAACAGTCATATTTTATGACCGCGGCATCTAAAAAACGGAAACGAAAGATATGGAGTGTAGGAACTATGAGTATTTCCATGATTGGAATTGATCACAGCAGAGCATCCGTAGATGTCCGGGCCAGATTTTCTTTCACCAAAAAAAATGCGGTGAGCGCTATGGAGCGTCTGAAAGAAGACAGGGACATCTTAGGGTGTATTATTTTGTCGACCTGCAACCGGATGGAGATCTGGGCCAGTGTGCAGGAAGACTGGGAGGGGTCCCTTCTTAGCTTTTTATGCAGAGAAAAAGAAGTTCCCGAGGAGGAATACCGGGAGTATTTTATCACAAGGGAAGGAAGGGAGGCTGTGGAGCATCTGTTTTATCTGACCAGCGGCCTGAAATCCCAGATTCTGGCGGAGGACCAGATCATTACCCAGGTGAAGGACGCACTGACTCTTTCCAGGGATGCCTACTGTACGGACGGTGTGCTGGAGGTGCTTTTTCGGATGGCAGTGACGGCGGCGAAGAAGGTTAAGACAGAAGTGGTATTTTCAAGGGCCAATACCTCTGTCATCCATCAGGCCATTGACAGGCTGGAAAACCAGGGATTTTCCATTCAGGGAAAAACCTGCATGGTCATCGGCAACGGGGAGATGGGAAAGGTGACAGCACTGGCTCTGAAAGAAGCAGGCGCTGATGTGACCGTGACCGTCCGTCAGTACCGGAGCGGCATTGTGACCATTCCCCAGGGGTGTGAGCGTATCAACTACGGCGACAGAATGGAACTGCTGCCAAAATGTGATCTGGTGGTATCCGCCACAGCCAGCCCGAACTGCACCATAACAAAAGAGCTTTTTGAAAACGCAGAGGTTCCCCATCATGTGATACTGATCGACCTGGCTGTGCCAAGAGATATTGACCCGGAGGTGGGAGAGCTGCAGAATGTGACGCTCTATGACATTGACAGCTTCAAGATCGATGCTGCCTCCCCAAGACTCCGGGCCAGCATGCAGAAGGCGGGGGCCATTTTGGATGAGCAGATGTCGGAATTTTATAATTGGTTTTCAGGGCGCGATGTATTTCCGAGAATCCAGGATATCAAGACAGAGGCAGTGGAGGATCTGAACGCGCGGATTCTGAAAATCTTAAAAAAGACGCCCATGGAGGACAGTGACAGGGAAAAACTCCTGAAAGCCATTGACACGGCAGCCGGAAAAGTGGTGAACAAAATGATCTTCGGCCTGCGGGACTCCCTGGAACAGGACGCGTTTATGGAGTGCGTGGCCGGATTGGAGAAGGTTTATGAAGACTGAGAAAAAACTGTTTCCCCTGTATACAGACCTGACACAGAAAAAAGCCGTGGTCATCGGCGGAGGAAAGATCGCTGCCAGAAGGATCACAAGCCTTCTGGGATTTGTGGGGGAGCTGGTGGTGATCGCTCCTCTTGTACAGCCGGAGATCCGGGAGCTTGCAGAGAAGGGGGAGCTTATCTGGAAACAGAAAGAATACCGGCGGGAAGATCTGTATGACGCGGATTTGGCTCTGGCAGCCACAGATGACAGCAGAGTAAATGATGATATTTACAGTGCCTGCAAGTGTCTGGGCATACTGGTGAATACAGCCAGTGACCAGAACAAGTGTGATTTTCATTTCCCGGGACTTATCTGCCATGATGGCGTGGTCATTGGATTTAACGCGGCGGGAAAAGATCATAAAAAGACAAGACAGATGCGGGAAAAAGTGGAAGAATTTTTGAAAACGCCGGGAGGTAGAGCATGAACAGCAGGACAGTGGTAATCGGCAGCCGGGAGAGCCGGCTTGCTGTGATACAGAGCGAAATGGTGAAGGACTACATAGAGAAGAACAATGAGGGACTGAAGGCGGAGCTTCTCACCATGAAGACAACAGGGGATATCATTCTGGACCGAACCCTTGACAAAGTGGGGGGAAAGGGACTGTTTGTAAAAGAACTGGACCGGGCGCTTCTGGACGGAAGAAGTGAACTTTCCGTGCACAGCCTGAAAGATATGCCCATGGAGGTTCCGGATGAACTGCCCCTTCTTGCCTTTTCAAAAAGAGAGGACCCCAGAGATGCGCTGGTGCTCCCGGAGGGAGTGACCGAGCTTGACAGGACAAAGCCCATCGGCTGTTCCAGTCTCAGGCGTACCCTGCAGCTTCGGGAATTATTCCCGGATATGGAGTGCAGGAGTGTCAGAGGAAATGTGCAGACGCGGCTTCGGAAACTGGACAGCGGGGAATACAGCGCGCTGGTGCTGGCAGCGGCGGGCCTTAAAAGGCTGGGGCTTACCCACAGGATTTCCAGATGTTTTGAGCCGGAGGAGATGCTTCCGGCAGCAGGACAGGGCATTTTGACCGTGCAGGGCAGAAAAGGGAAGGATTACTCTTATCTGGACGGATACGGGGACGCGGACAGTACCTGTGCGGCTTTGGCAGAGCGCTCTTTTGTAAGGTTTTTGGACGGCGGATGTTCCTCGCCGGTGGCTGCCCACGCGGTGGTGGTCCGGGATGAAATCCTGCTTACCGGACTCTATTACGAGGAAGAGACAGGCGCTTATAAAAAGGGCAGTCTGAAAGGGAAAAGAGAAGAAGCAGAGGAGCTGGGCGTGCGTCTTGCACAGAAACTGAGAGAGGAGTGCAGAAGAGAGAATATGACAGCCAGGGAACAGGAAACAGACAATAGATACTGCAAAGGAAAGGTCTGGCTTGTGGGCGCCGGCCCGGGCGACATCGGACTTTTTACCCTGAAGGGCATGGAGACCTTGAAAAACGCACAGGTGGTAGTATATGACAGCCTGGTGGGGCAGGGGGTATTATCCCGGATTCCGGCCGGCGTGCGCCTGATCAACGTGGGAAAACGTGCCTCCCACCATATTATGCCCCAGGAACAGATCAACCAGGTTCTTGTGGATGAGGCAAAAAAAGGTTACCGGGTGGTGCGTCTAAAGGGCGGGGACCCGTTCCTCTTCGGAAGAGGCGGGGAGGAGCTGGAGCTTCTTACAAAAGAGGGAATCCCCTACGAAGTGGTGCCCGGAGTGACCTCACCTTTGGCAGTCCCCGCGTACAACGGGATTCCCGTGACACACAGGAATTACTGTTCCTCCCTGCACATTATCACAGGCCACAAAAAGCAGGGGGAGGCCTATGACATAGATTTTGACGCGCTTGTGCGCACGAAGGGCACTCTGGTATTTCTTATGGGCGTCACCGCGCTTCCGGATATCTGTAACTCTCTGCTGCAGGCGGGTATGCAAAAAGAGATGCCGGCTGCCATTTTACAGAAGGGAACCACAGCGGGGCAGAAGCGGATCGTGGCCACAGTTGCCACACTTGAGGAGGAAGTAAAGCGCCGGGGAATCGAGACACCGGCGATCATTGTAGTGGGTGAGGTGTGTTCCCTTGCGGATACCTTCGGATGGTATGAAAAGCTGCCTCTTGCAGGGTATAAAGTGCTGGTCACAAGACCCAGGGAAACCATTTCCACCATGTCACAAAAACTGCGTCTGATGGGTGCTGAGGTGCTGGAGCTTCCGGCTATCCGCACAGCTCCCCTTGCAGACCAGAGCGCGCTTCATAACGCATTCGGACAGCTTCACACCTATGACTGGCTGGCATTTACAAGTCCTATCGGTGTAAACGTGTTCTTTGAGGAGATGAAAAAAGCCGGGACAGATGTCCGCAGACTAGGCCGCGCGAAGATTGCCGCCATCGGAAAGGGCACGAAAAAGGCACTGGAAGAGAGAGGTCTGTTCGTGGATCTCATGCCTGAAGTGTTTGACGGGGAATCTCTGGGGAAAGCTCTGTGCAGTGTTTGCAGCGGGAATGAGAAGATCCTTCTTCCGAGAGCCAAGATCGGCGGAAAAGAGATCATCCAGGAGCTGGAGAAAAAGCCGGGACTTTTCATCTGTGATGTGCCCACTTATGACACTTTCTATGAAAAACAGGAAGTGATCGATGAGAAAAAAGCTTTTGAGAGCGGAGAGATCAACTGTGCGGTTTTCACAAGCGCATCCACGGTAAGAGGATTTGCGGAGGCGGTAAAAGGGCTTGACTTTACAAAAGTAACGGCTGCCTGCATTGGAAAACAGACGAAAGCCGCGGCGGATGCCCTGGGTATGAAGACATTTATGGCGAAACAGGCCACCATTGACAGTGTGGTGGATTTGGTTGTAGACTTAAAAAATAGCAGATAACAGAGGATAAAAGGAGTGTAGCAACATGGAAATGACAGTCAGACCGAGAAGGCTTCGGAAAAACGATACCCTGCGCAGAATGGTGCGTGAGACCAGGATGGACAAAAGTTCTCTGATCTATCCCATTTTTGTCCGTGAGGGAGAAAATATGGAGGAGGAAATCCCCTCCATGGAAGGACAGTTCCGATACAGCATTGACAGGCTGCCTTATGCCCTGGAAGGACTTATGAAGGCAGGCGTGGATAAAGTGATGTTCTTCGGGATTCCGGATGAAAAGGACGAGGTGGGAAGCCAGGCGTATGCGGAGGACGGAATTGTACAGAGGGCGCTTCGGGAAGCCAGAAAACAGTTCCCGGAAATGTATCTGATCACAGATGTCTGCATGTGTGAGTACACATCCCACGGCCACTGCGGCGTGCTGTGCGGTCATGATGTGGAAAATGACGCGACACTGGAGCTTTTGGCAAAGACAGCCCTTTCCCACGTGGAGGCAGGAGCCGATATGGTAGCACCCTCAGATATGATGGACGGCAGAGTCAGAGCGATCCGTGAGATCCTGGATACCCATCAGCACAAGGACATACCGATCATGTCCTACGCGGTAAAATATGCCTCTGCCTTTTACGGTCCATTCAGGGAAGCAGCAGGTTCTGCCCCTTCTTTCGGAGACAGAAAGAGCTATCAGATGGATTTTCACAACAAGAGGGAAGGTCTGAAGGAGGCGCTTCTGGATGTACAGGAGGGCGCGGATATCATTATGGTGAAACCGGCGCTTTCCTACCTGGATGTGATCAGTGAGGTGAAACAGAGTATACATCTGCCTGTGGCCGCCTATTCTGTCAGCGGCGAATATGCCATGGTGAAGGCAGGGGCAAAGCTTGGCTACATTGACGAGGAGAAGATCATCTGTGAGATGGCAGTGAGCACCTACCGTGCGGGAGCTGACATTTACCTGACTTATTTTGCAAAAGAGCTGGCCGGATATATGGACGAAGGGAGAATCGGGTAATGACAAGATCAGAAGAATTATTTGAGCGCGCCGTAAAACGGATTCCCGGAGGGGTGAACAGCCCCGTAAGGGCTTACGGTGCCATTGGGGAGACCCCACGCTTTATACAGGGTGCAGTGGGAAGTAAAATATTCGATGTGGACGGCAATTCCTACACGGATTATATCGGGTCCTGGGGACCTATGATCCTGGGACACAACCATCCTGCTATTCGTGAGGCAGTGATCAAAGCCAGTGAAAATGGTCTGAGCTTTGGCTGTGCAACTGCAAAAGAGGTGGAGATGGCTGAATTCATCTGCGAGAGGATTCCCCATGTGGAGATGATCCGTATGGTAAATTCCGGAACAGAGGCCGTCATGAGCGCCATCCGCGTGGCCAGAGGCTTTACGGGGAAAGATAAGATCATCAAATTTGCAGGATGCTATCACGGCCACACGGATGCCATGCTGGTGAGTGCAGGCAGCGGAGTCATGACCAGCGGTGTGCCGGACAGCGCCGGCGTGCCCAAGGGCTGTACGCAGGATACCATGATCGCAGTGTATAATGATCTTGAAAGTGTGGAAGAACTTCTGACAGAGAGCAAAGACCAGGTGGCTGCTGTGATCGTGGAGCCAGTGGGCGCCAATATGGGCGTGGTCCCTCCTGCTGACGGTTTCCTTCAGGGGCTTCGGACCCTTTGTGATGCGCATGGGGCACTGCTGATCTTTGATGAAGTGATCACCGGTTTTCGGCTTAAATTTGACGGGGCTGCGGGATTCTACGGGGTGACACCGGACCTTGTCACCTATGGTAAGATCATTGGCGCCGGAATGCCTGTGGGCGCTTACGGCGGAAGAAAGGAAATCATGGAAAAGGTTTCCCCGGCAGGTCCTGTATACCAGGCAGGAACCTTAAGCGGCAATCCCATCGCCATGGCAGCAGGCCTTGCGCAGCTTAAGATCCTGTATGAAGATCCGGAGATCTATACAAGGCTGTACCAGAAAGGGGAGATGATGTTTGAGGGAATACGCAGGATTTTCCTTGAGAACAATATTCCTTATCAGGTAAACAGTGTGGCATCTCTGGGATGTATCTTCTTTACAGAAAATAAGGTGACAGACTATGCCTCTGCCAAGACATCGGATACAGATGCCTTTGCAAAATATTTTAAATATATGCTGAACCACAGCGTACATCTGGCACCTTCACAGTTTGAGGCCATGTTCCTGTCAGATGCCCATACAAATGAGGATATAGAAGCAGCACTGAAGCTGATAAAAGATTATTTCTGCGCATGAGCGTGTCATAAGATTGCTTTTCGGATACGCTCATAACTGGTAAAAGAAAACGGAGGACAGCTATGAGTGAGACAACCTTGTGGACAGGACTGATCATCATTTTTGTGGCAGTCGTATTTGTGACCATGTTTCAGGAAAACAGGAGAAGACAGCGGGAATTTCTCCAGAAAATAAAAAAGGGCTGGGGACAGATTCCGGATCGGGAATACACCTGGGATAAGCTGGAACAGATCGGGGAGTATTTTCGCAGGAGGAAGGACGGGCGGTTTGTCATTGACGATATTACCTGGAATGATCTGGATATGGACCGTGTGTTTATGCTTATGAACCAGACAATATCCTCACCGGGGGAGGACTATCTGTACTATCTTCTCCGTACTCCTGAATATCAGGAGGAAAAGCTTGCGGAGAGGGAACGGCTGTACACATTTTTTCGGGAACATGAGAAAGAACGCCAGAAGGTCCAGGAGATCCTGGCACACATCAGAAAGCCGCCTTCATCGTCTGTTTACCAGGCTATTCATGTGACAAAAGAGTATGACGCGGGAAAACCGTGGAAGCAGATTCTCATGTGCCTGGCTTTTGTGCTTTCTATTGCTGCGTTCATAGCGGTTCCAAGGTACGGCGTCTTTGCCTTTCTGCTTGTGACCTGTATCAATATGGGAACGTATCTGAAAGACAAGGAGGTCATACAGGTATATCTGACCGGATTTAAGTGCATGCTCCAGCTTATAAACTGTGCAGGTGCTCTGGACAAACTGAAGATAGAGGAACTTCACAGGTATACGGAGCGTCTGAATGCCTGTGAAAAAGGTTTTTCCGGCTTCCGAAACGGGGCAAATCTGGTTTTGGACCGGGATGGATTTGCCAGCGGACCGGAATCCTTTATTCTGGATTATATCAGAATGATGACCCATATCGATCTGATCAAGTTCAATTCCATGATGAAGGCCATGAAGGAGCATAAAGCGGAAGCGGAGGAGATGCTGGAGATATACGGACTTCTGGACGCCTGTATTTCCATTGCATCCTTTCGGGAGGCCATGCCGTATTACTGTGTGCCGGATTTTACGAGGTATCAAAAGGGAAGTGATGTGCGGATGAAGGTGGAAAATCTGTACCATCCGCTGATTCATGAACCTGTGGCAAACAGTATTGATGCGTCCGGCGGCATCCTGGTGACCGGCTCTAATGCCTCCGGAAAATCCACTTTCTTAAAAAATGTGGCGATGAATGCCATTCTCGCGCAGACCGTGTATACCTGTACTGCCACAGAATACGCCGCTCCGTTTTTTAAGATACAGACTTCCATGGCACTTCGGGATGACCTGGAGAGCAAGGAGAGCTACTACATTGTGGAGATCAAGTCCCTGAAGAGAATCCTGGAGGAATCCAAGGAGGAAGCCCCCCTTCTGTGCATCATTGATGAGGTGCTCCGGGGAACAAATACCATTGAGAGAATCGCGGCTTCCTCCAATATTCTGGCGCATTTGAAAAAGCCCCATGTGCTTCCCTTTGCGGCGACACATGATATTGAGCTGTCTTATATGCTGGAGGGAGCGTATACCAACTATCACTTTGAGGAGGAATTCAGGGAGGATGACGTGGAATTTAACTATCTGCTGAAAAAGGGCAGGGTTACCACAAGGAATGCCATCCGCCTGCTCTCCATGGTAGGGTACGACAGAGAAATTGTAGAAGAGTCGGAAGCTGCGGTGGCTGATTTTGAAACCACCGGAATCTGGAAAAAGGTAGGAAATGAAAATGCTTGTTAAAATATATACAGATGGTTCTGCCAGGGGAAACCCGGACGGACCGGGAGGATACGGCTGTGTCCTCCACTATACGGACGCAAAAGGAACGCTGCATGAGCGTGAGTTTTCTCAGGGATATGTGCGCACCACCAACAACCGCATGGAGCTTATGGCAGCCATTGTGGGAATGGAAGCGCTGACAAAGCCGTGTGAGGTGGAGCTGTATTCAGATTCCAAGTATCTGGTGGATGCCTTTAATCAGCACTGGATTGACGGCTGGCTGAAAAAGGGCTGGAAACGGGGAAAAAATGAACCGGTTAAGAATGTGGATCTATGGAAACGGCTCTTGAAGGCAAAAGAGCCGCATAAAGTGACATTTATCTGGGTGAAAGGGCACGACGGACACGAAATGAATGAACGCTGTGACTATCTGGCTACCAGTGCGGCGGATGGTGAAGACCTGCTGGTGGACCCCGGTGTGTAACTGCTTCATTTCAAAAGGGACTGCTGCCCGGCTGAATGGTTTCAGTCGGTGCAGCAGTCCCTTTTCTGTGTAGTTATCTGTTTTGTTTTCTCTTCTCGATTTCTGCGGAATATCCCTCGATATCCTTGCTTGACAGCTTATACCCGAATATCAGAATAAGTGCGCCGATTCCTACTGCAATAGCCGGAATTACGGTAAATCCCATACTGATTCCCCTTGCCAGCTTTTCCGTGACCTCATTGGACTGTACCACTGCAAGTGAAAAACCTGCCATGGCAAGACATGCATTGATCAGGATTCCACGGCTCACTACACCGATCTTCAGGGGGATATTACTCAGTCCCATGATCATACCGGTGGCATTTGTGCCTGTCTTATACTCGCTGTAAATTGCACAGTCTGCGTAGAGTGCCGGTCCGCAGGCGTTGGTCATGGTACAGAAAAACTGTGCAATGCTCACCATGATAAGGACCACCCAGGTACTGTTGTAGAAAAGGAAGCCAAGTACCAGCACCACGACCATACTCAGATAAGCGATGATAACGGTGTTTCTGGCCGAAAATTTTCCGGCTGCCTTTTTCGAGAGATAAGAAGCAGCGACGCCCAGCAGATTGGAAATGAGAATAAAGGTGGCGGTCAGACCGGCATTACCGGCAACATAGGTAAAGTAGTAAACGGCAATACCATTTGCTACAAACATGTAGACATATTTTGCCAGATCCGCAACGATCAGACCCAGAAGATAGGGATTTGATGTGAGGGATTTCAGCATTCCATGTCCTTTTTCTGCATGCTGGTCCTGTTTTGCCTTTTTCTCTCTCTGGAGTCTGGCAATCTCCTCTGCGCCGGTTTCTTCATATCCTTCAAACATTTTGAAATGTGCAAAGTATCCGGCTGCCATCAGAGCACCGAACACGAATGCTGCCGCACCGTATGAATTTTTGGCTCCCACAACGGCAGCCAGTATGGATACGGCACCCGGTCCCACGTAAGAATAAAGAACCATGCCCAGTGCGCCCCATAAAGCTCTCGTTGAGGAGAGGGCCATCCTGTCATCCGGTGTTTTGGAGGCAATATTGATCATTGAAATATTGGCCACAAAAGGAATATTCCAGGCAATATGACTGGTGATCGTAGCCACAATGATTACAACAATACCTGCCGCCCCGTCATTCAGCTTGATGAACTGAAATGCATACAAAAACGGCACCAGCCAGGGAATGACTGCCAGCCAGGAGCGGTAACGTCCCCATTTCATAGGTTTCATGGTATTGAGCAGAACACCGTACACCCAGGACAAGGCCGCGTCCACAAGACTTGTCAGTGTGGCTATCAGAGTTACAACAGGTATTGTATATTTTGCAATATCTGTCAGGAAAAACTGGAAATAATAGGTTTCAATATTCGTCATAAGATTGAAACCAAAATCTCCTACGCCAAAAAAGCGTTTTAACGATTTACTGATTTCCTTGCGCTCATTACTACTGTGATCTTCCATAATCCTTCCTCCCGTGCTGTCCGCCAAAAAAGCGGACTTTGTCATTGGTTACACGTTTTGGCACCTCCTGTCCATTTTTATTTTATGTATTCCGTACATAAGTTTCTGATAGTATTGAGGAGTATTTCTCACAGTTTCAGTTGGAATTTTGTTTTGTATACAAATATAGGCGGTCATCGGATTCTTTTTGAGATAATTATACTGCGGCTGTAAGGTTTATACAATGTTTTGAGGACAAAAATTGAATCTTTGTGACATTTTACAATTTTAGCTGCCGCTTATCAGACTGCGCCTGAACGCGGAAGGAGTGATTCCCTTTACACTTTTAAAAGTTTCCGCATAATAGCTGGAGCCGGAAAAGCCGTGTTTCAGTGCGATTTCCGTGATGGACAGATCTTTTTTCAGAAGATCCGGAATGCTTTGTTCCACGCGGTAGGCGTTCAGATATTCAAAGGGTGTCTGATGCAGGAGACGTTTGCAGATACGTCCGCATTCCCCGGTGCTCAGGGCTGCGGCGCCTGCAATGTCTGCCAGGGAAATTTTCTGTGTATAGTGGTTCCGGATGAATTCCAGAATGGATTTTGCCTTACCTGCAGCCTCCCGGCTCCTGGCAGTAGTTTTCCGGTCAGTGCCTTTTTCCGTGAATACGGCAAAAAGAGCACCCCAGCAGGAGAGAAGACTGGCCTTTACATGCAGCTCCCAGGCCAGGTTCTTTTCCTCATACAGATGCATGCACTGAAGCAGAAGCCCGGGTATGATGTGGCTCGCATCCCTGTTTTCCGACTTCAGAGGATAAGCGGAGAAGGCGGCGCTGTCCAGAATAGGGGAGATGTATTTTTCCCGGATCAGGCTGTCCTCATACCCGTACAGAAAACGGGGATGGAAAATGACAGATAAGGTGGAAGCCTGTTCACTGACTGCGGTACCCATATGCAGGCAGTTGGAGTTGATAAAAAGTCCCTCGCCCTCCTTAATATCATAGACTGTCTCATTGACCTGATAACGCATGGAGCCGGAGAGGACGATCATCAGTTCCGATTCGGGATGCCAGTGGCAGACAAAATAGGAGGGCGCGCCCGTTCCCTCTGCCTGGAAAACTTCACTGTGCACATCCACCGGAAACGCATAATTTCCGTGGGATATCTGTTCCTTTAAATTTTTGTCCACCGCAACAACAGATGATTTCATAAAAACTGCCTCCAAAATAGAAAATGATGATATTGTTATAAAATCTGCCGTAATTCTGATAGAAAATACCGCTTTTTGTCATTATACTAGAGTCCGGAAACAAGTACAAGCTACATAAAGCTTCAGGAGGAACGAAAATGGAAAGAAAAAATAAAAGAATCGGAATGGCATTCATCGGCATTATTCTGACAGCTGTCAGCGTGGGGATCTTCCGCTATGCGGATTTCGGAGTTGACCCTTACTGCGTACTGCTGACAGGGCTGGCAAAAATCTTTCATACCAGCTTTACCATGGCGGCAAATGTGACGTGTGCCCTGCTGCTTCTTTTCGCATGGAAAATGAAAAAAAGCCTGGTGGGGGTATCCACACTATTAAATCTGCTCATATACGGCGTGGTGGCAGATGCGGTATTTGCAGCGCTGAAAAGCGTGTATGAGACACCATCTCTTATTGTCAGGATCGTATGTCTTGTCAGCGCCCTTTTCCTGCTGGCCTTTTCAGGAGCCATGTATTACACGGCAGATCTGGGAGTATCCACATATGATGCCATTGCCCTGATCATGGATGACAGAAAGATCGGAAAGTTCAAATACTGCCGAATCGCTGCTGACCTTACCTGTCTGATCGCCGGTATCCTGGCAGGAGGGGAAATCGGGATCGCAACGGTTATCATTGCCCTGACAGTGGGTCCCCTTATCCAGTATTTCCGCACTAATTTGGCAGAACCTTTCCTGGAAGGCCGCAAAATTCCCGCTTTTCTTTCTTGAAACCTGACAATTCCTGTGCTATTATTAAAAACAGTAATTTATAGCGGTAGCATTCGCGTGCTGCCCAATCATCAGGAGGTATGAACCGTGCAGAAATACGGAGTGAACGAACTTCGGAAAATGTTTTTGGAGTTCTTTGAAGGAAAAGGCCATCTGGCTATGAAGAGTTTTTCTCTTGTTCCCCATAATGATAAGAGTCTATTGTTGATCAATTCCGGTATGGCGCCGCTGAAACCATATTTTACAGGCGCTGAGGTGCCGCCCAGAAAAAGGGTGACGACCTGTCAGAAGTGTATCCGTACCGGTGATATTGAAAATGTAGGTAAGACAGCCCGTCACGGCACATTTTTTGAAATGCTGGGCAATTTCTCCTTTGGAGATTATTTTAAGAAAGAGGCAATCCGCTGGTCATGGGAATTTCTGACCGAGGTGGTAGGACTTGACGCGGACCGTCTGTATCCTTCTGTCTATCTTGACGATGATGAGGCATTTGATATCTGGAATAAAGAGATTGGAATTCCGGCTGACCGTATTTTCCGTTTTGGGAAAGAGGACAACTTCTGGGAGCACGGCGCAGGCCCATGCGGACCATGCTCTGAGATCTACTATGACAGAGGTGAGCGCTATGGATGCGGAGAACCGGGCTGTACTGTGGGCTGTGAATGTGACCGCTACATGGAAGTGTGGAATAATGTATTTACCCAGTTTGAAAATGACGGGGAAGGCCACTATGAAGAACTGCAGCAGAAGAACATCGACACAGGCATGGGCCTGGAGCGTCTGGCTGTAGCTGTGCAGGATGTGGATTCCATTTTTGATATTGACACAATCTGTGCCCTCAGAAACAAAGTCTGTGAGCTGACTCACACAGAATATAAAAAAGATGAAAATGTGGACGTATCTATCCGTCTGATCACAGACCATATCCGTTCCGCTACCTTTATGATCTCTGACGGTATTATGCCCACCAATGAAGGCAGAGGCTATGTACTGCGCCGCCTGATCCGCCGCGCTGCCCGTCACGGACGTCTTCTGGGAGTAAAAGGAAATTTCCTTGCCGCACTCAGCAATACTGTCATTGAGGGCTCCAGAGACGGTTATCCGGAACTGGAAGAGAAGAAAGACTTTATCTTCAATGTACTGACAAAGGAAGAGGAACAGTTCAGCAAGACCATTGACCAGGGACTGCATATTCTGGAAGAGATGGAGGCAGAGATGAAGGCTGCCGGAAGCAGCCAGCTTTCCGGTGAAAATGCATTTAAGTTATATGATACTTACGGATTCCCTCTGGATCTGACCAAGGAAATCCTGGAAGATAAGGGAATCTCCATTGACGAGGCCGGTTTCAAGGCAGCCATGGAAGAGCAGAGAGAAAAGGCCAGGATAGCCCGCGGAGTGACAAACTATATGGGGGCTGACGCCACGGTATATGATGAGATAGACCCGAAAATCACCACAGAGTTTGTGGGATATGACAATCTGTCCCATCCGTCCAGAATCACGGTCCTCACCACAGAGAACGAGATCGTGGATGCCCTGACAGAGGATGAGAAGGGAACCGTATTTGTGGAGGAAACTCCGTTCTATGCTACCATGGGCGGACAGGAAGGCGACAAAGGCGTGATCGAGCTGGGGGATGCCCAGTTCGTTGTGGAGGACACCATTAAGCTGCGCGGCGGCAAAGTGGGCCATGTGGGCAGACTGACAAAAGGCATGTTAAAGACAGGCGATGTGGTAACACTGAAAGTCAGCGCAAAGGACAGGGCAGACACCTGTAAGAACCACAGCGCTACCCATCTTCTGCAGAAAGCCCTGAAGACCGTTCTGGGTTCCCATGTAGAGCAGAAGGGTTCCCTGGTAACTCCGGACAGGCTCCGCTTTGACTTTGCCCATTTCCAGGCCATGACTCAGGAGGAGCTGGATCAGGTGGAAGCAATGGTCAACGAAGAGATCCAGGCAGCGCTTCCTGTGGTAACAGAGATCATGAGTATTGAGGATGCCAAGAAGACAGGAGCCATGGCTCTTTTTGGTGAGAAATACGGGGACAGTGTGCGTGTGGTTTCCATGGGAGACTTTTCCAAGGAGCTGTGCGGCGGTACGCATGTATCCAATACAGGAGTGATCACAACCTTTAAAATCGTATCCGAAGCAGGCATTGCAGCCGGTGTACGCCGGATCGAGGCACTGACCGGTGACGGCGTGTTCAAATACTACAAAGAGATGGAGCAGAAACTGGCCCATATTGCAGCACTTTTAAAAACTACCCCGGCAGAAGCAGCGGACAAGATCGTTCATCTGCAGGCAGAGGTAAAAGAGCTTCACGGAGAAAATGAGTCCCTGAAAGCCAAACTGGCACAAGAGGCAGTGGGCGATGTGATGAACCAGGTAAAAGAGGTGAAAGGCACTAAGCTGCTGGCTGTATCTGTAGCAGATGTGGATATGAACGGACTGCGCGACCTGGGCGACCAGTTAAAAGAAAAGCTGGGTGAAGGTGTGGTAGTTCTCGCCAGCGTTAACGGCGGTAAAGTAAACCTGCTGGCCATGGTGACTGACAGTGCCATGAAAGCCGGTGCCCATGCAGGGAATCTTGTAAAAGGCATGGCTGCAGTAGTAGGCGGAGGCGGCGGCGGACGTCCGAACATGGCTCAGGCCGGTGGAAAGAACCCGGAAAAAGTGCCCGAAGCCCTGGAAAAAGCGGCAGAATTGCTGGAAGGTCAGTTAAAATAAAATTTAAATAAAATATTTTAAAGAAAATAAGTCAAAATAGTTGACGTACGGCAAAAATCTGATATAATATTTGATGTGCAGTAAAAATACCCAGACAGTTGTATTATGCACAATCTACAACTGGAGGGAGGTTAGGTGTGAGACTATGTCAAATGTAATCGTAAAAGAAAACGAAACTTTGGATAGCGCTTTACGTCGTTTCAAGCGTAGCTGTGCAAAAGCAGGCATTCAGCAGGAAATCCGTAAAAGAGAGCATTACGAGAAACCAAGCGTTCGTCGTAAGAAAAAATCTGAAGCAGCTAGAAAACGTAAATATAATTAATGTGCAGTAAAAGCCTCTGGACAATACCAGGGGCTTTTTTACGACTCCGGAGCCAAAAGAGAGGATGGTGAGAAGATGAAAAAGATTATCGATCTGGTGTCCAGCCGGATCTTTGTATTTGTGCTGGCTGTACTGCTGCAGCTTGTGTGGCTGGTGGCGCTGGCCTGGGGTATGAGAAATATTTCCACCACTGTGGGATGGATCATGGATATTTTAAGTCTGTTTCTGGTATTATGGCTGGTCAATAAGAAAATCAATCCCTCTTACAAGCTCGCCTGGACGATTCTGATTCTTGTCATTCCCGTTTTCGGCGCAATTGTGTACCTGCTGTTCGGCGAATCCCGTGTGGCTAAGAAGATGACAAGGGAATCCGAGGCAGTCCTCAATGAAATCGGCAATTATTTCAAGGAAGATCCCAGGACAAGAACAGAACTTCAGGATATGGACCGGGGAGTATCCATCCAGTCTGCCTACATCCGGGATTACGCCGGTTTTCCCCTCCATAAGAATACCACCACAAAGTATTATCCGGTAGGGGATACCATGTTCGTGGATATGCTGGAGGAGATTAAGAAAGCGGAGCATTTTATTTTCCTGGAATATTTTATTATACATGACGGAAGAATGTGGAGAGAAATCCTTCAGGTGCTGGAGGAAAAGGTAAAGGAGGGCGTGGATGTACGCCTGATTTACGATGATATGGGATGTGTGACCACCCTGCCCCACAGATATTATAAAGAACTGCAGAAAAAAGGCATCAAGTGTGCGGCGTTCAATCCGGTGCGGCCTGTGCTGAACATTATCCTCAACAACCGGGACCATAGAAAAATTCTGGTAATCGACGGGCATACAGGGTTCACGGGCGGCATTAATCTTGCCGATGAATATATCAATGAGGATGTGCGGTTTGGGCATTGGAAGGATACCGGTGTCATGCTGCACGGTGAGGGTGTATGGAACCTGACGGTGATGTTTCTGCAGATGTGGGCAGTGATCACCCACACCAGAAGCCATCTGCCGGCGTACGGCCCTTATATCTATCACCCGGAAGAGTTTGAAAATGACGGGTTTGTACAGCCCTATGGGGACAGTCCCCTGGACAATGAGATCGTGGGGGAGAATGTCTATCTGAATATCATCAACCAGGCGAAGCGGTATGTGTACATCTGCACACCATATCTGATCATAGACAATGAGATGATGACAGCCCTGTGCCTGGCCTCCAAAAAGGGTGTGGACGTGCGGATCGTGACGCCGGGAATCCCTGACAAGAAGATGGTATTCCTTCTCACCCAGTCTTACTATGAGCAGCTTCTGGAGGCAGGGGTGAGGATCTTTGAGTACACGCCGGGATTCATCCACTCCAAATCCTTTGTCTGTGACGATGAAATTGCCTCTGTGGGAACCATCAACCTGGATTACAGAAGCCTGTATCTGCATTTTGAGTGTGCAGTCTGGATGTACCGAAGCAGGGCTGTGATGCAGGTGAAGGAGGACATGGAGGATACCTTCCCAAAATGCAGGGAAATCTGTATGAAATTCTGCCGCAGCAGAAATATCTTTGTGCGTATGGCGCAGAGTATTCTGAGACTTTTCGCCCCCATGCTTTAGGAAAAATAATAAAAGCGGCTATGTGTACAGGATTTTTTCTTTACAAGCCGGGGGCTCCCATGATAGAATGGGCACATAAAACTTACTATGAAGACACATGTTACGAGATGCGCCAATGATATAAGGGGAGATTAAGTATGATTTGGACAAAGAGTATGTTTGGTATAGATCTCTACCATGTCACCCAGTGGTTTTTGGTTTACAGTATCCTGGGATGGGTGGTGGAATCTATATACATGTCAATCTGTAACAGGCGGCTTACCAACAGGGGATTTGTGAGAGGGCCATTCTGCCCTATTTACGGAGTGGGAGCGTTGTCTGTGTTTTTTCTGCTGAGGCCGTTCTGCGGCAACCTTCTGCTGTTATATGTGCTGGGCTGTGTGTTTCCCACACTGCTTGAGTATGTGACAGCCAGGGTTATGCTGGCATTGTTCGGTGAAGTATGGTGGGATTATTCGGAGAAACCTTTTAATTACAAAGGTATCCTCTGTCTGGAAAGTACCATTGCCTGGGGGTTCTATACATTGGGCCTGTTTCTGTTTCTCCATGAAGGCGTGGAGCGTTTTGTGGACAGTTATCCGTTTACCGTGGGATACCGGGCCGGATCGCTGATGATCGCATTGTTTACAGCAGATTTTTTACATACCTTATACGAAAAGAAAAAAGACAGTCTGCCTGCCTCCTTGGGTGAGGTGAGAGAAGGGATACGCGCCCTGATTTACGGTAGATTTTAATGTTGAGGGACGCCTGAGGGCGTCCTTTTTAGTTGGTCTTGCGGGAGAAGATTTATGGCAGAGATTTGATCACAGTGCCTCGTGGGAAACGGAGGGAGGATTCCACGTAAATAAAAAAAGTGCAAAGCCATGATAATTCAGCGGGCTTCACACTTATATGGACATTATGCTATTTTGTTTTTCAGTTCGGCAATTTCTTTTTTGAGCTTTTCAACGTCTTCCATCAGATAATTGACTTTAATTTGATAGGCTATTTGCTGGTCAGTAATACTGTTGTTAGCATTGAGTTTTTTGACAAGATTACTGTAATTTTCTGCGAGAAGGGATATGTTTTTGTCACTTACATTTTCAAGATGGAGTCTTATGTCTGTTACCTGATCATCCATGCTGGACATCTTCTCTTCAATTCTCTCAAGATGTGAGTCTGCAGCGGTTACTTTTTGCAGCAACAAGTCAAGCTTTTCATCAACGGTCATTGTATTAACCTCCCTGCTTTATAGTGTATGTATTATACCATATGTATTAGTATGAAGTCTATGTAAACATTGTTTCACTATTTCCTGATAGTATATATAGTAAGGTATATATCAGCACGGGCAGATTTTCGGTTAGATTTTATCAGGAAAAGGATTCCAGATTGCCTTCTCTAGGATCATAAGGGGAGTCTGTATAATGAATATGTATGGTCCAGATAAAATCCCAGTTTTTCTGCCAGTGACCTTGAAGCGGTATTAGTAAACATACAATCCCAATAAGGCTCGCAGCCATCTTCTAATAATTTAGAAACAAATGATTCTGTAGCCATTTGTGAAAACCCTCTTCTTCTGTGATGTTCTAAGGTTTCAATTCCTATGGTATAAGTATTCTGATATACAAAATTGGTGATACAATAACTTACAATCTCTTTATTTTCTATAACACAAAATCCAAAAGCCTGTTCAAAAAAATAATCTAATGAATCCCACCAGCGCAAAATCTCTGATTCAACAAATTCCGGATTAAGTATCTCTGCTGATTGTATTAAATTCAAATCTATTTTTCGTATATCAGTATCTTTACACAGCCCGTTTGTTTTATGGTATTTCCATTTGTCAAAATCTAACTGATAGACGCATTGTCTGGATTTGATTAGTTCTTTGAAATTAAAGATTTTTTCCAGCACGGAATCCCACATAATACAATCGCCGCTAAATTCAAAATGATTCAGTCCGCTTTGTATTATACGGAATCTCAGGTGATTAATAATAAATTCTATTATTTCGGCATTGAATGTATGATTATCTGGATTGCCAATAAAATAAAACCCTTCAATTCCTTTAGACCATAAAAGTGCAGTGGCGGGGGTTTCCAATGAATCTACAAACACCCATCCCGTATTTATACCGCTTAATACAGCCATTATTTCGATATTGTCCCATTGTTTGTGGACTATATCTTTTATACTGCCAAATCGCTCTTTTTTTAGTTCATAAATCATAGGATTCCTCTCTGCTGTTTTAGAAAATAATAATTACATGTCCTTCTCCAGGCTTTTTATTTGTTATTGTATCATGTGGCTCTATGCATGTCTACTTTAGAAAATAATATATCATCTATCTCATCTCCATCAAATAAAAAGTGCATGGGATTGAAAATTTGACTTTGCATTTTAAGGCGCTTTTTATAAGCCGCCTTATATAAATAAAACGAGAAGAGAAGATGATGCAACATTTCGGTCTTTGATTGACACAGTTATATTAGCATAGAGCATTTTACTGTTGAAAAAGGGGGAATTGTTAAATGAGAGTAAGGAAAACAGGAAAAATATTTGTTATATTGGGGAGTCTGCTGCTATTATGCATATTATTTTTATCTGCCAGCGAACAAAAACGGAATGGGTATTACCAAGGAGAGGAAGAGGATGAGAATACAATTACCGGAAAGATTATAGAAGTCCGTGATACTTCGATTCTTTTATTGCACGAGGGAGATGTGAACGAAGGACTCATGGAAGCAGAAATAAAAAATGTCAAAATATATAGTCAAAATAAACAAGAAATAAAAGCAGATACACTGAAACCCGGAATGTATATTCGATTGTCAATTCAGGAAGGCAGTACGGTTATGGAGCGTTATCCCTTGCTGATCAGTGGTGCGCAGGAAATTCATGTTCTGGAACAGGGGAATGATTACATAGGTTTGTATCTGGATATAATAGAGGAGATTTATGGCAGAGATTCCGCCCTAAACGATGGAATGCGGGTTATGGCCCTGGACTTGACTCAGGTGAGAAATCTTTCTGACAGTGAAAAAGAGGCAATCCGGTATTTGCTTGAGCCACTTCTTGAGACCTGGCAAAAAGACAGTATCGGCAGCCCGGGAACTGTGAAGTGTCCGAATCCGAATGTGATTCTTGTAGCGGAGGAGGATTTGATGGAACAAGGGCTGTTAAGTGAAGATGGTTCATATTTTCCAGAGGGAATATTGATTAAAATAAGGACAGTAAGAAACAGAAAAAATAGTTTTACTTTTTCAGCTAAAAAATGGAGTTCCGGTCTTGGGGCAAATGGATATGATGACTGTAAAGCTTCTTTTAAGGAGGGAGCAGGGACATACAAGCTGAATTTTACATGGATTTCCTGAAGATAGCAGCGATAATGAGAAAGAGGCTTTCCGTATTCTATTTTTTATCC
>ERZ507362.13-NODE-13-length-79826-cov-5.70759_pt1 | contig 79826 bp, 74 predicted proteins | sample MGYA00512311_ERZ507362 | MGnify/ENA metagenome assembly ERZ507362 | reverse complement strand
CCGATCTCCCCGCTGGTGCTTTTTTCGACCCTGGTTTATTTATCTCCATAGTGGTAACGACAGGATAATATATATAATTTCCAGAATATCCACAAAAGGGCCCGCCCTGAAACCACAGTCTCAGGACAGGCCCATATCCGTCTATTCTTTTAAAAGAGTCATTTCACAATACGCACGCGGTAAACACCATGAATCTTTTTCAGTTCTTTTGCCACGTCTCCGGAAATCGGTGTGGAAACGTCGATCATGGTATAGGCGAAGTCGCCTTTACTCTTGTTGGTCATGTTGGAGATATTCACGCCTGCATCACCCAGCACTTTTGTGAACTGGCTGATCATGTTCGGAATATTTTTGTGGTTGATCGTCACTCTTCCCACGTCCACACAGGCCCCTGTATCACAATCCGGATAGTTTACGGAATTCTTGATATTTCCGTTTTCCAGATAGTCCATGAGCTGTCTGACAGCCATGACAGCACAGTTGTCCTCGGATTCCTCTGTGGATGCTCCCAGATGAGGAGTTACCAGGGTATTCGGGGTACTTGTCACAAGAGGGTTGGCAAAGTCTGTCACGTATTTTTTCACTTTTCCCTCTTTCAGGGCCTCCGCCAGAGCTTCCTCATCCACCAGAAGATCTCTTGCGAAGTTCAGGATAACCACGCCCTCTTTCATCTGGGCGATCTCATCCGCGCCGATCATCTTTCTTGTGGATTCCATCAGCGGCACGTGAATGGTGATATAATCGCATTCCTTGTAGATCACATTCAGGTCATTGATGTGGTGAATGCTTCTGGAAAGGTTCCACGCAGCATCCACGGAGATGAAGGGGTCATATCCATAGACTTCCATTCCCAGATGTACCGCGGCATTTGCCACTTTTACACCGATGGCGCCAAGACCGATGATACCCAGCTTTCTGCCGCTGATCTCACAGCCGGCAAACTGTTTTTTCTTCTTTTCAGCCAGCTTTCCGATATCCTCTGTGGCTTCCTGGTGCTCCAGCCACTCGATACCGCCCACTATATCCCTGGATGCCAGCAGCATTCCGGCAATGACCATCTCCTTTACACCATTGGCATTTGCTCCCGGTGTGTTGAAGACTACCACGCCGTCCTTTGCGCACTCTTCCAGCGGAATATTGTTGACGCCGGCACCTGCTCTGGCAATGGCAACCACATTCTTCGGAAGCTCCATCTCATGCATGTTTGCACTTCTCACCAGCACGGCATCCGCATCAGACATATTGTCCGTGCTCTCGTATTTTGCCGGGAAATGCTCCAGTCCTACGCTGGAAATGGGATTTAAACAGTGATATCTGTACATGATCAAGCATTCTCCTTTTCAAATTTTTTCATAAAGGCAACCAGAGCCTCCACGCCCTCTATGGGCATGGCATTGTAAATGCTGGCACGCATGCCGCCTACGCTTCTGTGGCCTTTCAGATTCACAAAGCCTGCCGCCTGGGCCTCTTTGATAAATTTCGCATCCAAATCCTTATCTCCTGTGACAAAGGGAACATTCATAAGGGAACGGGAAGCCGGTTCCACGGTACCTTTGAACATTACGCTCTCATCCAGGAAATCATACAGGATCTTTGCTTTTTTCTCATTGTGCTCTTTCATGGCTTTCAGGCCGCCCTGTTTTTTCAGCCACTGAAATACCTTGCCGCACATGTAAATGCCGTAGCAGTTCGGTGTATTGTATAAGGACTCCGCGTCCGCATGTGTCTTATAGGTCAGCATGGTCGGTGTTCCCGGAAGCACATCCTCTGTGATCAGATCCTCACGGATGATGGCGATCACCACACCTGCAGGGCCGATATTCTTCTGCGCGCCGCCGTAAATAATACCGTATTTCTCCACGTCCATCGGTTCGGAGAGGAAACAGGAGGAAACGTCCGCCACCAGGGTCTTGCCCTTTGTGTCCGGCAGTGTTTTAAATTTTGTTCCGTATATCGTATTGTTCTCGCAGATGTACACATAATCCGCATCCGGGCTGATGGGAAGGTCGGAACAGTCCGGAATGTAGGAGAAAGTTTTATCCTCAGAGGACGCGATCTTGTTGGCTGTCCCGTACTTCTGTGCCTCCTGCCATGCTTTTTTCGCCCACTGGCCTGTTACGATGTAGTCAGCCACTTTGTTTTTCATCAGGTTCATGGGGATCATGGCAAACTGCTGATGGGCACCGCCCTGCAGAAATAATACTTTATAGTTATCCGGAATATGCAGCAGCTCTCTCAAATCTGCCTCCGCAGTATGTATGATATCCTCGAATGCTTTGGAACGGTGGCTCATCTCCATAACAGACATGCCTGTTCCTTTATAATCCAGCATCTCTTCTGCCGCTTCCCGCAGCACTTCCTCCGGCAGAACAGCCGGTCCTGCTGAAAAGTTATAAACTCTGCTCACTTGTTGTTTCCTCCTCTGTTGATTTACTCTTCAAAACGGTTACGCCACATGCCCCCTCTGGGGACACGTGGCATAAATTGCTTGACAAGAAGTATTCTACCTCTTTGTTATATTATTGTCAATAAAAACATTTGTCTTTCTACAAAAGACATATTATTTCTGTTTTGCTTTCAGGTCTTCCTCGTCGAACGCATCCTCAATGTTGGCCCCTGCCGGTACCATTGGGAATACCTTATCATCACTGTCGATCATGCAGTCCAGAACCACCGTTGTATTTAACCGGATGGCTTTTGCAAGGGCTTCCTGCAGCTCCTCTTTTGTGGTCACGCGGATACCCACTGCTCCCATGGCCTCTGCCAGTTTGACAAAATCAACTTTGTCTTTTAATACTGTATTAGAATATCTGCCCTCATAGAACAGCGTCTGCCACTGACGCACCATTCCCAGCACCTGGTTATTGATGACCACCTGGATAAGGGGAACATCATTTCTGGTGGCTGTTGCGATCTCATTCATGTTCATACGGAAACAGCCGTCTCCTGCCACATTGATGACCACCTTGTCCGGATTGCCCATCTTGGCGCCGATGGCTGCCCCAAGGCCGTAGCCCATGGTTCCCAGGCCGCCGGAGGACAGGAAGGTGCGGGGTGTTTTATATTTGTAATACTGAGCAGCCCACATCTGGTGCTGTCCCACCTCTGTTACAATTATGGCATCGCCTTTTGTCTGGCGGTAGATCTCCTCGATAATGGCAGGACCGCTTAAGCCCTCCTGGTTGTAGCGCAGAGGATATTTTTCTTTCAGCTCCTCTATGTATCCCAGCCACTCTTTATGTTCTTTCTGCTCCAGCATATCATTCAGGCGTTTCAGAACTTCTCTGGCGTCACCCACAACGCTGCAGTCAACCAGCACATTTTTATTGATCTCCGCTGCATCCACATCTATCTGGATCACCTTCGCATTTCTGGCAAAGTTTCTGGTATTGCCGGTCACACGGTCACTGAATCTGGCACCCACGGTGATCAGCAGGTCACATTTTGTCACACCCAGATTGGAGGCTTTGGTTCCGTGCATCCCCAGCATACCGGTATACAGCTCATCCTCGCCGGAAAATGCGCCTTTTCCCATAAGGGAATCGGTCACAGGAGCCTGGATCTTGTGTGCAAGTGTGCGCAGCTCCTCCCAGGCGTTGGACGCGATGGCTCCGCCGCCCACAAAGATAAAGGGACGTTTTGCCTCCCGGATCATATCTGCTGCTTTAGCCAGATCCGCTTCTTCAATCTCAGCCACATAGGGTTTCACCGGCTTTGGCACTGTAGTTTCAAATTCTGTCTTGGCTGCAGTCACATCCTTGGTGATATCCACAAGGACAGGGCCGGGCCGTCCGCTCTTTGCAATGACAAAAGCACGACGGATGGTCTTCGCCAGCTTTTTCACGTCTTTTACAATAAAGCTGTGTTTTGTGATCGGCATAACCACACCTGCGATATCTACCTCCTGGAAGCTGTCTTTTCCCAGAAGAGGAACACCTACGTTACAGGTGATGGCAACCACAGGCACAGAATCCATATGTGCTGTGGCAATACCTGTTACCAGATTGGTGGCGCCGGGGCCGCTGGTTGCAAAACACACACCCACTTTCCCTGTGGAACGGGCATAGCCGTCCGCTGCATGGGCTGCACCCTGCTCATGGGATGTGAGTACGTGATGAATCTCATTGCTGTGTTTATATAACTCATCATAAATGTTCAGAATCGTTCCGCCCGGATAACCGAAAACGGTATCTACACCCTGCTCTTTTAAACATTCGATTACTATTTCTGCTCCTGTCAACTGCATATTGAAATCCTCCCAACCGTTATCTTTTCTTTTTCTTTTTATTTCTGGATTTCCAGAACAGCCCCTCTGTTACCGCTGGTCACCATAGCCGCATAACGTGCCAGGTATCCTGTGTTCACCTTAGGCTCTCTTGGCTGCCACTCAGCCTTTCTCCTTGCCAGCTCCTCATCCGATACGGCCAGTTCCAGTTTGTTTTCCGGAATATTGATGCGGATGGTATCTCCCTCCTTAACAAGGGCAATGGGGCCGCCTACGGCTGCTTCCGGGGAAATATGTCCGATGGAAGCTCCGCGGGATGCACCGGAGAAACGTCCGTCCGTGATCAGTGCCACGCTGGAGCCGAGTCCCATACCTGCAATGGCGGAAGTGGGGTTTAACATCTCTCTCATACCCGGGCCGCCTTTTGGTCCCTCATAGCGTATCACAACCACATCGCCTGCCACGATCTTACCGCCCTTAATGGCGTCAATGGCATCCTCCTCGCACTCAAATACCCTTGCAGGGCCTTCATGTACCATCATCTCCTCACAGACCGCGGAGCGTTTTACCACGCCGCCGTCCGGAGCCAGGTTGCCTGTGAGAACCGCAAGGCCGCCGGTCTGGCTGTAAGGATTTTCTACAGGGCGGATCACCTCCGGATTTCTGTTTACACAGTTCTTGATATTTTCACCCACTGTCTTTCCTGTCACTGTCATGCAGTCCAGGTTCAGCAGATCTTTTTTGGTCAGTTCATTCATGACCGCATACACGCCGCCGGCCTCATTCAAGTCTTCTATGTAGGTGGGGCCTGCCGGTGCCAGATGGCACAGGTTCGGTGTCTTTGCGCTCACTTCATTTGCAAATGTAATGTCAAAATCCCATCCGATCTCATGGGCAATTGCCGGCAAATGCAGCATACTGTTGGTAGAACATCCGAGTGCCATATCCACGGTCAGGGCATTCATGATGGCGTCTTTTGTCATGATATCCCTTGGACGGATGTTCTGTCTGTACATTTCCATTACCTGCATGCCCGCGTGTTTTGCAAGCTTGATCCTCTCGGAATATACAGCCGGAATAGTGCCGTTTCCTTTTAATCCCATGCCCAGCACCTCTGTCAGACAGTTCATGCTGTTGGCAGTGTACATGCCGGAGCAGGAGCCGCAGGTGGGGCAGACTTTATTTTCAAATTCTTCCACTTCCTCCGCTGTCATGGTTCCTGCGCTGTAGGAGCCCACGGCCTCAAACATGGAGGAGAGACTTCTCTTCTGGCCATGCACACGGCCTGCCAGCATGGGGCCGCCGCTCACAAATACAGTGGGGACATTGATCCTGGCTGCTGCCATCAGAAGTCCCGGCACGTTCTTGTCACAGTTTGGCACCATGACCAGGGCGTCAAACTGATGGGCCATAGCCATAGCCTCTGTGGAATCCGCGATCAGATCCCTTGTCACCAGGGAATACTTCATTCCCGTATGTCCCATGGCAATGCCGTCGCAGACAGCAATAGCCGGAAACATAATGGGCGTTCCGCCTGCCATAGCAACACCTAATTTTACGGCATCCACGATTTTGTCCAGATTCATGTGACCCGGCACGATCTCATTGTAGGAACTCACAATACCTACCAACGGCCGTTCCAGTTCCTCTTTTGTCATTCCCAGGGCATTGAACAGGGAACGGTGCGGTGCCTGCTGCATACCTGTTTTTACTGCATCACTTCTCATATCATTCACAATCCTTTCTGTTGTCCGTTATCTATCTCATTCTAATCTCAGATCCGCTCTGCGATCAAATCTCCCATCTCTTTGGTTCCCACCTGCTTCATACCGTCTGCCATAATATCCACTGTGCGGTATCCCTCTGTGAGGACTTTCTGTACGGCTGCCTCCACGGCATCTGCCTCTTTGTCCAGGTCCAGGGAATAGCGCAGCATCATAGCCGCAGACAGAATGGTTGCCAGGGGATTGGCGATGCCTTTTCCCGCAATGTCAGGCGCTGAACCGTGGCTTGGTTCATAAAGGCCGAATTTTGTCTCATTTAAGCTGGCTGATGAGAGCATTCCGATGGAACCTGTCACCATGCTGGCCTCATCAGACAGAATGTCGCCGAACATGTTCTCTGTGAGGATCACGTCAAACTGACCCGGGTTATGGACAAGCTGCATAGCGCAGTTATCTACCAGCATGTGTTCCAGTGTCACTTCCGGATAGTCCTTTGCCACCTCTTCCACTACTTTTCTCCAGAGTCTGGAGGAGTCCAGTACATTGGCTTTGTCCACACTTGTAACTTTTTTGCTTCTCTTCATGGCAATATCAAATGCCTTGACAGCGATTCTGCGGATTTCATTTTCATTATATGTAAGTGTGTCAACGGCTGTAGTTACACCGTTTTCCTCCACAGTCTTTCTCTCACCGAAATACAGGCCGCCGGTCAGCTCCCTGACAATGATCATGTCAAATCCGTCTCCGATGACTTCCTCTTTCAGGGGGCAGGCACCTTTCAGCTCATCATACAGATACGCCGGGCGCAGATTGGCAAACAGATTCAGGGCTTTTCTGATAGCTAAAAGTCCTGCCTCAGGGCGTTTTGACGGCTCCAGTTTATACCAGGGAGAAGTCTTGGCATCCCCTCCGATGGAACCCATCAGCACTGCGTCAGAAGCCTTTGCCGTCTCCACAGCCTCCTCTGTCAGCGGTACACCGTGTACATCAATAGATGCCCCGCCCAGCAGCACTTCCTCATAGGAAAAACTGTGTCCGTATGTTTCACAGACCTTATCCAGCACTTTTTTGGCCTCTGCCACAATCTCCGGTCCGATTCCGTCACCCGGTATCAATGCAATTTTATAGTTCATGAGATTCTCCTCCTGTCGTACAGTTGTCGTATGTTATCGCATTATAGTATTTTAATTATGATAATCCTTTTTCGCTTATATTTCAAGGCATAATAAGGCAGTCTGCTATTCTTTTTCGTTATATAAGCTATAACAGTTTAAAAACCCTCTTGCAAATAAAAATAATTTGGATTATAATATTTTCAACGCATCAGTTCCGGGAGGAGTGCGGTTACGCCCGTATCTGCGGTGTCTCGGTTCACACATATGAATATCCCGGAGGAACACGCGCAGGCTGGTGCATGCCTGAAGATGTTCAGGTTCCTCAATTATACATGTATGCAGATATAGTTCATCGGTAGAACGCCAGCTTCCCAAGCTGGAGAGGCGGGTTCGATTCCCGTTATCTGCTTATAAAAATGTCGAAATTACTGTATAGACAGTGATTTCGGCATTTATTGTTTTTCGCCGGTAAGCATATGGTAATCATTCTGCATCAAAACCTCTATCTCTTCACAGACACGGAACCGGGCGGCTATCACGCACAAAATGCCCCAGACAATCCGCTTTGGAAAGCCCGGGGCATCTGTTTAACTTTTTGCTGCTGCAGTCTGTTCCTGATAATAAATAGCTTCTGCTTTATTTTCTAAAACAAAAGCATCGTAACAGATGCGGCCTTCTATCAGTTCGCCGCTGATACCAGGCGGGTCCTGATGTGTCTTGTAATCTTCCAATTTGGTAGGAGCTACGGTAGCCACCGGATGGGCCAGCATAAAACCAAATCCTTTTGGAAGTCTTTTAGACGGAACTTTGATCACTACCGCCCCGTCCAGATTGCCAATAACACCGCGTAATCTCATATCACTGCCAATATCTGTCTCCATTGTGATATCCCTGCACTGTTTCATAAGAAGATAAGTGTCAGGAGTCACCAGCAGCACACGGCCTGTTTCCGGCACTTCAGAATTGTCCAGAGCATTACTGGCCTTGATGATCTCCGTATAGATATTGTCTGCTGTCAGCGCCACAGCTGCAGGCTTATGCCCCGCCTTTGTTGTCATAACTCCATATACATAAGTATCAACTTCCGGAATCACGACTTCCCGCACCTGCCGAGCAAGAGCAGACGCTGCTGCCAGCTGGTCACTGGTTTCATCCTTATCCAGCTTATCAATGGCAAAGGTAAAAGATCTGTCATTTTTCAGCGTAAATTCTTCCGTAGTGGCATCCAGTCCCTGCACTCTGCCGTACCTTGACCATTCTCCCTCCTTCGGGCCGGAGCGCCCGTAATCATTCATAGATGCGGTTGTCACCTTATAAACCTTGATCGTATGTGCCCCTGTCCAGGATAAGTCCTGATTCGTCAGCAGGGATTTTTTGCTCTCTGTTGAAAATAATTCATCTACATAAGGCAGATATTGTGTTACTAAATCAATTGCCATTTATCCATCATTCCTTTCTGTTAAGCCCCATAGCCTGTCTTACCGGATCTGTACCGGTGTGAAAAGCTCCGGTTCCCTCCGGAACGCACCCCACTTTTAAATTCTTGGAGGGTATCGCACGAAAACCGGATGCAGGCTCCTGGTCTGTTTTGTCATTTTTTCCATATATTTCGTATAATTTGTCTAATTTACAGTTTAAATCCTCTTCATCCGTACAGTTGATAATATCTGCCAGCTCACGGGACATTCCCCGTTCGTCCAGCTTTTCCTTTACCATCAGCTTCATTTCCCTTGCCTGCAGTTCTGCAAGCTTCCGGTCATACTCTGCCTGGGCTTCTTTGTTGATCTGCCCCTTCATCCTGGCTATCCTGGACTGAACAAATCCGTTCACTTCTTCCTGTGTGAACAGTTTCTGCTCTTTTCCGCCGCCTTCCCTGGCAGTTCCCTGTACTTCTGATTCATTCCCCATATTTTCAGCCTGGGTACTCTGTTCTGCATCATTCATGCTTTCTTCCATATTTTTCCTTCCTGTTTAACGTCCAGTGGACTATTTTACCATCAGACAGATATGCCCCGCTGCCCGTCCGGGTGAATAGATGTTCCCTAAGGAAAGGAGTGAACAAATAAATAAGCGTGGGAACGGCTATAATCGCATATTGCGGCTTTAGCTGTTCCCACGCCTTATACAAGACTTCCAGCAGAAAAGAGATGAACTGCTGGGGTACTTTTATTATTCTATCTGTTCTAAAACTATTATATCACATCAAACAAATATATGCAAGTAAAACCTTTATATTTTTAATGATTTCCGGCATCTTTTCATACTTTTTCTCGATACAAGACCAAAGCCGGGTTAGCGTATCATTTCAAGATCACGTATGCCTTCTTATATTCCCCCCTCTGTTCTTTCGCCAATTTACAGGACTTAATGACCGGGTGCAACAGTCTGAGCACGGTATGAAGTTCCTGGGCATTTTGGTAAGATATTTTAATCTTGATCATGTTTTACAACCTCCCTGTTCTCTGATATTTTTGTGACATATCCGCAAATACAATCTAAAGCTTGATCATTCACACATTTTTCTCCTTCCATCTGGCATATTCCGGATTTTTATATACAATTTCCGACGGTCTGCCTCCTTTTTGGAGGTTTTGGGGGTTTTGAGAGGTGAGACAAGATTTCTGAATGCGTATGTAGCCATGTTCTGTCAAACACCTTAACCCGGGAATCATTCCTTCTTTTTTCTCCATACCTTTTCTGTCACAGCACAATTTATACAGATCTCTCAGTTTCATTTCCATTTTTCCGGTAGAATCTATACGTCTCATAATGTATTTAGCGTCTCTGACTTCCGGTGAATCCGTTAAACCCATGATATTGAATGCTGCCCTGGCATGGGTCCGGAAATACCTGCCTATTTCTACAGCATTGCCCATAGTCTGACCGCTGACTTTATAGAATTCCGACTGTTCCGCATACTCAAAGCAATGGAGAATCAGTGCTATCCTCATTGTAGTACCGTGAAGTTTTCCGAGCCATGCCTTGAACTCTGAAAAACATTCTTTCAGCTCACGCTCAATCTCATAGAAAAAGGCTTCTGCCAGTCTATCTGCTTCCTCACCCAGTTCTATGACCTTCGGCTTATCCGGTACGGGAATTGCAAGAAGCCTCTGAACTGCTTCACCATAATCCGCCCTGTCTGTATCAGATATCTTTTTCACCCTATAGTTTCTGTCTCCTATGGCAGAAGGCGGCAGACTGTATAAAAATCTGGCATTCAGGCCACGGCCTGTAAATTCACTGTTTTCCATTATTTGTTTTATCACTATTGGCTGTACATACAAAAGCATGGTTATCAAGGGACAATCCAAAGCCTGTCCCTTCCTGGTTATTCTGTCCTGAGCGTACCGGTCACCTGTATAGGCTTTCAAAATAAGATCAATGACGGTCTTATCACTGTATCTGCCGGCCAAAATATTGAAGATACCTCCTTCTGTGGAAAAAATTCCTATTCTTTCATGATTCTGCTCCATTAACTTCCCGAGTATTTCCATCGTTACGTCATCTGCCACCAATCTGACAGGAGCTTTCTCTTTTAGTCCATTCAATTCCTGCTGTATATCCGAAAGGGCTTCCAAATCCTCACATATATCCTCTCCTTTTCTTTTGCTGCATCTTGTCAGGTTCTTTGTAATTCCGGCAATCTTGCCTTCCAGTATCCTTTTTTTCGTCTCATACAAAGCAATATCCGGCGCCCGTTTTTCATTTTCCTTTTTTTCATATTCATAAACAGGCTTCATGATTTCTTTCATTACTGGACTTTTTCTTTCGGAAGCCTCTCCCACAACAGCCATATACAAATTTCCGGGTTCATACCAGTCAGAATGAGGATGGATACTATATTTCTTCTGTATGCACAGTGAGCCTACTGTGAGCACTGCCGGGGCTACCATACCGGAAGATACCTGCAGGTTCTCTGCAACTGCTTCTGAAAATCTCTCCACAACTGATGGCAGCAGACTAGTATTGAAAGCCGTAAGTTTCGTTATATCTGTTTCCCCAAAACCCCCAAAACCCTCAAAACTATCTGAATAGGGAATCTCACCTTGTCCGGCAAAGCCTGCTAAAGTGCAGTCTCTGCTTACTGTCCGGGCCTGTCCGGGCCTTTTCCACTCAGAAAACGCCGTATCAAATCTGTCCCACACTCCATCTGCCGCAAGTGTATTTCTGATCAAATTTAAATTCTGCAGATAATAAGGTTCAATCTCAGAAAAAAAAGCATCTGTCCAATTGTCAGAATTCCGGATTTCATGTATTAATTCCATGCCTGTCATTTACTCACCTGCCGTATTCCTTCTACCGCCACAGTATTTCTTCACCTTCTCAACCACCCTTCTTATAGTGTAATGCACTGCTTCTTCTCTGCTGTTCAATCAGCTCTCTTTCCTGCATGTTATTCCATAATATCGGTCAGATTAACGCCTAAAGCTTCTGCAATCCTTTTACCTACTTCATCCGAGCAGGTTTTGCCGCATCTGATATAATTAACTGTAGCCCTGGAAATCCCGGCAAGCTCCGCTAATTTTTTCTGTGTCATATCTCTTCTGGCAAGTTCTGTAACAAGTTTGATTCTGTCAATCCTCATTTTTTCACCTCATTTCAAAATCATTTGATTGTATATGTGCATAATATATCAATCTTACGATTGTGTCAATGCTTTATTTAAATCTTTTGATTGTTTTTCTATCAACATTATGTTATTGTATATATAGAGGTGATAAAATGGATACAGGAAAAAGAATCAAAGAAATCAGGAAAGCCAACGGGCTTACACAAAAAGAACTCTCAGAAAAATTAGGGACCTCGCAGCAAAATCTTGCCCAATACGAGAACGGAAAAAGACAGCCAAAGTTTGAAACTTTACGCCGAATCGCAAAAGCTCTGGATGTCGGATTAGATGAATTTATGTCCGATACAGAGCTTTCTCTTTTTGAAGGAATGGCAGACTTATATCTCCATTCTTCCAATGATATCAAAGACATTTCTCCCTGTGAAGCGGGCAGTATTCAGGAGAGATATCTCATGGAAGCCTTTAGGGCACTGAATCGTGAAGGACAGAATAAAGTTGCCGATTATGCGGATGACCTTTTGGGAAATCCTAAATACCACAGAAAAAATGCGTAAACAGGGAGAATGCATTTCATAGATAACCAAAAAACAGAGGACCCAGCAATTTTGCTGAGTCCGTTTTTATACTGCCTGTTGAGTTATCCGGAACTACCTGCAAATATAGTTCTATCCCGGAACCTTCCCACATAAAAATTATTAATCCCATTTAGGAAATCAAATATGAATAAATACCAGTATAATATCCATGCTAATCCCGATTCCATACCAGTGAAATACTCTAACTGGTATCCCCCGGTCAAAGTCACTGAAAAAAATACAGATTACGCACAGCTGCTCATGCCGGATCTTGCATCTGCGGTCAGTGAAATGACAACTGTACATCAATATCTATTCCAATCCTGGACAATCAATAACGAATACGGTAATATCCGCCGTATAATCAAACGCATTGCCGTGGTCGAGGAACACCATTTCTCTGTCATTGGACAGTTGATTGCCCTTCTCGGCGGACAGCCGGAATGCCGTTCTTCAGAATCCAAATCTTTCTGGTGCGGGGATATGGTGGATTACAGCCCTGATATTTACACCATACTTGCAGTTAACGCTAAATCAGAGAAGTTTGCTGCCAAAGCATATCTGGAACAGTCAAGAGAAATAAAAGATCCTCTTGTTTCAAAAATGCTGGCAAGACTGGCCCTCGATGAAAAACTGCACTATAATATTTTCAGTGACTTTTTGTCACAGATATAATTGTTTGGCACTGCTTTGTGAAAGGGGCGGCATTCCGCCCCTGCCGACAGCTCTTTATACCTGTCTGATCTTCGGCTCCACGGCCTCAGACCTGGCATTGTGCTGCTGATTCTGGTTTTCCGGTTTTACCTTCTGGGTAATGCTGTTGAAAGTCTCGTTTGATTTCTTTCTGTTTAACGCTTCCTGCTGCTTTTTATCCATCTTATTCACCTCGGCATTAAAGTGTTTTTACATATTATTCTTACACTTCAGTATTCCCAAAGGCTATGGTTTTTATGTATGCCGCTTAAGCTCACGTTTCTCCCGGCATTTTCCATCCGTGATGGTCTGTATGCAGCAGCTCGTGGGCTTTGTGGGACAATGGTTTTTCCAAAAAATCTTCGTAGCATTTTATCACAGAGGGATTTTCATGTGAGAACCGGATGTGACTGACCTTATCCAGGCCGTATAGGATCTGTCCCCTGTCCCCGGCAAGCTCCCGGCCGTCGTGGATAGGCTGGCCGCCTCCGCCTGCGCATCCGCCTGGACATGCCATGATTTCCACAAAATCATAGGAAACCCTGCCCTTTCTTAGCGCTTTCATCAATTTCCTGGTATTGCCCAGTCCGCTGGCAACCGCCACCTTTAAAATCGTGCCTGCCAGATTAAATTCTGCCTCCTTCCAGCCGTCCATGCCCCGGACTGCCCGGAAGGCATCCGGTTCGGGATTCTTACTGGTCACCAGATAATACGCGCTGCGCAGTGCAGCCTCCATAACACCGCCTGTGGCGCCGAAAATGACGCCTGCGCCGGAGCCCACGCCCAGAGGCATATCCAGCTCCTCCTCTCTAAGCGTCTCAGGAAGTATATGGAACATACGAATCATCCGGTCTATTTCCCTGGTAGTCAAAGAAGCGTCCACATCCTGCCCTGCACCCGCATCCCTCATGGTCGGAAGGGCACATTCCTGTTTCTTGGCTACGCACGGCATCACAGACAAGCAGAAGATCCGCTCCGGGTCCACATCAAGCAGCTTTGCATAATAGGTCTTTGCCACAGCCCCGAACATCTGCTGCGGTGATTTGGCTGTGGAAAGCTGGTCCACCATATCCGGATACTGGGATTTCATAAACCGGACCCAGCCCGGACAGCAGGAGGTAAACATAGGGAATGTCTCATTTTCTCTGTTCTTCAGTTTCTCCAGAAACTCACTGCCTTCCTCCATGATTGTCAGATCCGCACTGAAATTCGTATCGAAGATATAGTCAAATCCCATTTTGCGCAGAGCCGAGGCCAGCCTTTTTACGGTTGCAAATTCCGGCGCCAGGCCAATGGATTCTCCCCATGCCGCACGCACGGCAGGCGCGATCTGAACTACTGTGATCTTGTCCTTATCGGCAATGGCATCCAGTACATGCTCCGTATCATCCCGCTCTCTAAGCGCCCCCACCGGACAGTGGGTGATGCACTGGCCGCACACAGCGCAGTCCGATTCTTCAATTTTCCGGTTGCCTGACACATCCACTGTGGTTCTTGAGCCTGTATTCACCACGTCCCAGATATTAACAGACTGGATTTTATCACAGATTTGTACACAGCGCATACATTTGATGCATTTCGTATAATCCCTGATCAGCGGAAACTCCATATTCCAGCAGTTTTTCGGCAGCTCCTTAACAAAAGGAACATCCATGATGTTCAAATCGTTTGCCACGCTCTGCAGGGAACAGTTCCCGCTCCTGACACAGTAGGCGCAGTTGCTGTTGTGCTGAGATAAAATAAGCTGCACATTCGTTCTTCTGGTTTTCCGGGCTTTGGGGCTGTTCGTATGCACCATCATTCCCTCTTTTACCCGGTTATTGCAGGCCGTGACCAGCTTTGCGTAACCTTCCACCTCCACAACACAGACACGGCAGGCTCCAATCTCATTGATACCCTTCAGATAGCACAGTGTGGGAATCCGGATTCCTGCAAGGGCAGCCGCCTGTAGGATCGTGCTGCGTCTGTCGGCCTCTATCTGTATGCCGTCAATCGTAAGTTTAACTCTCTCTGTATTCACCATTTTTCCACCCTGCCTCCCTTAAACACACCGAAACCGAAGTGGTCACAGCGCAGACAGCGTCTTGCCTCCTGGGAAGCCTCCTCAGAAGTCATACCGCATTCGATCAGTTCCATATCCTTCACTCTCACGGATGCCTCGCGCTCCTTCATATTCACACGGCCGCAGGTGGGACGGTCATGGAGACGGACCCTTGGAATCTCCACACCGCTTGTGATCGTATGGTTATATCCCAGAAATTCGTCAATATTGGCTGCCGCCACTTTCCCCGCCGCAATGGCACGGATCACAGTCGCCGGACCGGTCACACAGTCACCTCCGGCAAATACGCCGGCAGCATCCTTCACACCGCTCCAGTCAAAGGCATCAATGGCAGCACCTCTTGTAATGGGAATACCGGATTCCCCGAAATGCCGGGAGTCAATCCCCTGTCCTATCGCCACCAGGATTCGGTCACAGGGCAGACGGAGCTTTGCCACATCCGCGTCTCCCGGTGTGGGTCTTCCGTTTTTCATTTTACCGATGATCTGAGGCTGTACCCAGAGCGCGGAAACCTTGCCCTGTCCGTCCTTCTCTATAGACAGCGGCGCATGAAGGTCCAGCACCTCGCACCCCTCCGCAATGGCTCCTTCCACTTCCTCCGGAAGAGCCGTCATATCCACTTTCCTTCTTCTGTAGGCAATACGCACACGTTTTGCACCCAGACGCACCGCGGAGCGCGCCACATCCATAGCCACATTGCCGCCGCCGATCACAATGATATCCCTGTCCTTAAAGTCCGGCATCTCTCCGTCACCGATGCTTCGCAGCATTTCCACTGCGGACATAACGCCCTCGGCATCCTCGCCCTCCATTCCTATCTTTCGGTCTGTATGGGCACCGATGGCTATGTAGACGGCATCATACCGGGGACGGATATCCTGTATCAGATACGGCTCCTCCCCCACATCTGCCCCGGTGACCACGTCAATCCCCACGCTCAAAAGCCGGCTTATTTCCCCATCCAGAACCTCTCTGGGAAGCCGGTAGCTGGGAATGCCGTATCGCAGCATGCCGCCCAGTTGTTTTTCCTTTTCATAGATTGTCACCTTATGGCCCATTAAAGCCAGGTAATACGCTGCGCTGATGCCTCCCGGACCGCCCCCGATGACTGCAACTTTCTTACCCGTTGCAGGGGCTGTCTTTGGTACCGGCACTTCTCCTGCCTGCTCCACTGCAAAACGTTTCAGTCCCCTGATATTGATGGGGTCATCCAACATGGTCCTGCGGCACCGCACTTCACAGGGATGCTCACAGATAAGGCCGCAGACTGCCGGCATGGGATTGTCCTTCCGGATCAGGCGCACCGCATCTGCATACCTGCCCTCCCTGACAAGGGCAATGTAACCAGGAATGTCCACACCAGCCGGACACTGGGATACACACGGCACGGGCTGGTTCAGGTTACAGGAGCACCTCCCCCTTAAAATATGCTCTTCAAAATCCTCCCTGAATCCCCGGATTCCCTTCAGCACCATCTTGGCGGCCTCATAACCGATGGCACAGTCCGCGGAATAGAAGATACTCCTGGCTGTCCGCTCAATAACCGCAATGGTCTCCAGAGTGGCATCACCATCCAGCACATCATCAAATAATTTTTCCAGCTGCCCCAGTCCGACACGGCAGGGAACACACTTTCCGCAGGACTGAGCATGGCACATTTTCAGGAAAGATGCCGCCATATCCACCGGACATAACCCGGGCGGGCTGGCAACAATCCGCCGTTCCAGGTCCTTATAGAGTTCCTCCACTGTCCGCTGCGCGCTGTTTTGCGTAATGATACTTAATCTGCTCATATCTACCTCCAATTGCTTCTGTATACCTGGCAGTTCAGATAACTGTTCTGAACTGCCGCCCATATACATTCCGGACTCCATATGATCTCAGAATGATATGACAGTTACCCTTTCGCTTTATCATATTAACGGGATATAGTTATAATTTAAAATTACCATTTTACAGCTTTATCGTCAATACTATTTCAGTTATTTTTATTAATTTTCCAATAATAATGCTTTGTTATCTATATTTTTCATATAAAAATACCCCATATCTTTTTACAGATATGAGGCATCCTTCTTTTTCAATATTTCACCGGTATCCAGACTTCCACTTCTCCCAAATCTTCCGCCTCGTTCCAGAAAACGTACTTTTCAATGGTGGGCAGTCCGCACTTGTCATACTGGCTCTGCGGAAGAAATTCCTGATTGATCTGCCGCCACAGATTTCCCAGAACATTGTCAGAAATCTTACCCCTGGCCTGAAAAATAAGCCACGTTGCCGGGGGATACTGATATGTCACAAAACCATCTATCTCCGGCCCGTCCCATAAAACAGCGCACATATAATCATTGCTGCCATCCTCCTGAAATCCGAAACACAGTCCCAGATCAAAGAAATCTCCGCTTACGGCTTTCATTTTCTCATTGGTGCCGTCACTTTTGACCACTGCCCAGGTACCGCCGCCATACGGCGTTGTCATTCTTGTTCCCAATACCCGGAAAGCCCCTTTTTCCTCAATCGTATACTTCATAGACTCCACTCCCTTCACAGTCACCTGAAATTCCAGCCTGCAGTAAAACATCAGCGGAACAGCACTCTGCCTTACCTCTGAGGGATTGACGCCGTGCATTTTGCGAAACGCCACACGGAAGGCATCTCCTGACTGATAGCCATATTTTAACGCGATATCTATTACCTTTTCCTCTGTATTCTGCAGATCATAGGCTGCCATGGTAAGCCTGCGTCTTCTCACATATTCAGAAAAACTGATATTAGTCACCTGTCCGAAAAGACTCTGAAAATTCTGATACGGACACGCCATGATCCTGCTGACTTCCTCCTCATCCACATCATCCCGGAGGTGGTCCTCCACATAATCCATCACCCGGTTGATTCGCTGCATCCACTCCATTTTCTCACCTGCCTTACGCATAGTATAAGCCATCCAGAGCCTGTCTGCCCGACAATTTTTCTACGGAAAATATCGGCACGGAAAATGCGTCTGTCCGTTTTCAGCCGCCGAAGATCTCACAGGTACGCCTGCATGCCGCCGGGGTTGCCGCACAGCCTCCCAGCGCGCTTTCCCGCAGCTCAAAGGGAAGGCTTCTGCCCACATGATACATGGCCTGTGCCATTTCGTCGAAGGGAATAAGAGCCGGAATCCCTGCCAGTGTCTGCTCCGCGCAGATCAGCGCATTGGCCGCTCCCACACTGTTCCGGTTCTGACACGGGTATTCCACAAGGCCAGCTATGGGGTCACAGACCAGGCCCAGCAGGTTGGACATTGCCACAGAAGCCGCGTCAAGGCACTGCTTTGGTGTACCGCCCATCATCTCCACCGCTGCCGCGGCAGCCATGGCGGACGCGGCGCCCACTTCTGCCTGGCAGCCAGCTTCCGCGCCTGCCACAGAGGCATTCCTCATAAGCAGATATCCCACAGCCCCTGCTGTGTACAGCCCGTTTAAGATCACCTCTTCCGGCAGATCATACGCCTCCTCCAGAGAGAGGAGCACGCCCGGCACCACACCCGAGGAGCCCGCTGTGGGCGCAGCCACGATCACACCCATGGAGGCATTGACCTCCAGAACCGCCATGGCGTATGTGACCGCACGCTGCAGCACAGTCCCGCAGACAGATTTTCCTGCCTCTGCATGGCGGTGAAGCTTCCCGGACTCTCCGCCGATGAGACCGCCCACGGACGGTTTTGGATTGGTCAGAGGTTCTTTTGCGGAACGGCGCATGATCGCCAGGGATTTCTTCATTTTCTCATCCACTTCCTCCTCAGAAATCCGGGAAAACTCTGTCTCCCTCAGCTTCATGACCCTGGAAATGGGTATGTTCTTCTCACTGCATATCTCTAAAAGCTCACTGCCCTGATTGAATTCCATCCTATCCTCCTATATCTGTACCAGAATCACATTGGAGACACAGGGATTTTCCCTGATCTTCTCTGTCACATCTTCCGGTATTTTCTCATCCGACTCCACAATGGTATATGCCCTGGCTCCTCTCTCCTCCCGGTAGAGGCGCATGAACGCAATATTCACATTTCTTTCGCTCAGTACCTTGGTGATATGGGCCACCACACCCGGCTTATCCGTCTGGCTCACCACCAGGGTACTGTACTCCCCTGTAAAATCCACCTCTATCTGGTTCAGCCGGACAATCTTTACTTTACCGCCGCCCAGCGACACACCCCGCACAAAGAGATGCTCCCCGCCGGTACCCTCCATATCCATATCCGCGGTATTGGGATGTTCGTCGCCAAGCTTATCACTGATGATAAACTCATAATCAAGTCCCTGTTCACGGGCAAGTGTCAGGGAATCCCTGATCCGCAGGTCATCCGTCTGAAATCCCATGATTCCCCCGAGTAGTGCACGGTCTGTGCCGTGTCCCCGGTATGTCTGGGCAAAGGAGCCATACAGAGTAAAGCGTACCTTCTTTATTTTCCCCGGAAAAAGCCTCCGCGCAAGAAGGGCCATTGACGCCGCTCCTGCCGTGTGAGAGCTGGAAGGCCCTACCATATTGGGACCGATCACATCAAATAAACTGATAAATGCCATATGTTTATTTCTCCATTTCTGATACATCTCCACAGCCTGTATCCCATTTGGCGAAGACTGCAGAACACTATTTTCAAATACCTTCTGACAGACGAAAAAACAGGCGCCGCAGAACTATTTTTCCTGCAACACCTGTCTTACTTTTCAATCTTCTGATCACTCTTTTTCTGCGATTCCGTCTCCGGCTTTCTCAACTTCTGCGATTGCCGCTTTTCTCATGGGAATTCTGCAGTTTCTGTTGTTTCCGAATTCTACGATCACATCTTCATCTGTAATATCAATTAAGATTCCGTAAAAACCGCTTGTTGTTACCACGCTGTCTCCCACTTCCATAGAGGATAACATGGATTTTACTCTCTGCTGTTCCTTTTTCTGCGGTCTCATAATCATGAAATACATTAAAAGAAAAAATACAACCAGGGGCAGTAACATAGTTGCCCATGCGCCTGCACCGCCTGCGCTTGCCTGTCCTAAAAACATTTTAGCTCCTCCTGCAAAATAAACTTTTTAGTTCTTTCAACTTATATGCCGAGTTCCCATATAAACTCGGTATGATACAGCAGCTATACCGCTGTTTCATCCGATCACCCGGACTGCTATATTGAACGCTATTACAATAATACACAATTTCTCTTATTTCTTCAAGTGTTTTTCAGGTTTTTTTATATATTTTACACATTTTTTCTGTTTTTATGCCTTGGGGCCTGCTGCCATGCGCTCCAGTTTCTGCTGTTTATAGTCCTCATAGTGCCCCTCATCAAGTGCCTGCCTGATTTCCGTCATCATTGTATTGTAGAAGTACAGGTTGTGAAGCACACACAGACGCATGCCCAGCATCTCCTTTGCCTTAAGCAGATGGCGGATATATGCCCTGCTGTAGCTTCTGCAGGCAGGACACTGGCAACCCTCCTCAATGGGACGGGAATCCAACTCATATTTGGCGTTGAACAGATTCAGTTTTCCAAAGTTGGTGTACACGTGGCCATGGCGTCCGTTCCGGCTTGGATATACGCAGTCAAAGAAATCCACGCCCCTGGAAACACCCTCCAGAATATTAGCCGGTGTTCCCACACCCATCAGGTATGTGGGCTTGTCTGCCGGAAGATAGGGAACCACACTGTCCAGGATCCGGTACATCTCCTCATGGCTCTCTCCCACGGCCAGTCCTCCCACCGCATAGCCGTCAAGGTCCATTTTGGCGATCTCTTTTGCGTGGGCAATACGGATATCATCATACACTGCGCCCTGGTTAATGCCGAACAGCATCTGCTGGGGATTGATGGTGTCCTCCTTCGCATTCAGCCTTGCCATCTCATCCTTACACCTTGCAAGCCACCTTGTGGTTCGATCAACAGAATCCTGGACATATTTCCGGTCCGCCACAGAGGACGGGCACTCGTCAAAAGCCATGGCAATGGTGGATGCCAGATTGGACTGTATCTGCATACTTTCCTCCGGTCCCATGAAAATCTTATGACCGTCAATGTGGGAATTGAAATAAACCCCCTCCTCTTTGATCTTCCTTAATTTTGACAGGGAAAACACCTGAAATCCGCCGGAGTCCGTGAGGATCGGCCTGTCCCAGTTCATGAACTTGTGGAGGCCGCCCAGCTTCTTCACCACCTGGTCACCGGGACGCACATGGAGATGGTAGGTGTTTGACAGTTCTATCTGAGTTCCTATTTCATGCAGGTCTGTTGTGGCTACAGCGCCCTTGATGGCTGCCACTGTGCCAACGTTCATAAAGACAGGTGTCTCCACTGACCCGTGCACAGTTTCAAAATGGGCGCGTTTTGCCATGCCTTCCTGTTTCAATATCTTATACATACAGCAATTTCCTCTTTCTAAAAATAATTCTTCTGCCGGCTGTTTCCGGCATCTGTGTCTGGCTTATTCTACCATATGGAAAATATAAACGCAACCGGCAGGAATATTTTCTTTTGTCCATATATATAACTAAAATAATCCAATTTCAAAATAGCAATTGTATTTTTAGAAATATTGTCGTATAATGTTAAATGATTTTCTATAGCACTATATAAATAAGAAGAAACGCATATATGACGGCGTGAAAACCGTCCATTTTTTATGAAGGAGGTCTCCTGACTATGTCAGCAGATAATAAAAATACTGCAGCCGCATACCGTCTTGGCATTGATATCGGTTCCACCACGGTAAAAATTGCAGTTTTAAATGAAGAAAAAGAAATCCTTTTCTCTGATTATGAACGCCACTTTGCAGACATTCAGAATACACTGGCTGGGCTGCTTGACAAGGCATACAGACAATTGGGGGAATTTTCAGTCCTCCCGGTCATCACCGGTTCCGGCGGACTGACACTTGCAAAGCATCTGGAGGTTCCCTTTGTACAGGAGGTTATCGCTGTATCCTCCTCCTTACAGGAACTGGCACCCAAAACCGACGTGGCTATAGAGCTGGGCGGTGAGGATGCAAAGATCATTTACTTTGAGGGTGGAAATATTGAACAGCGTATGAATGGTATCTGCGCCGGCGGTACCGGCTCTTTTATTGACCAGATGGCTTCTCTGCTGCAGACAGATGCTGCGGGGCTGAATGAGTACGCTAAAAATTACAAAGCCCTCTATCCCATTGCAGCCCGCTGCGGTGTGTTCGCCAAGACAGACATCCAGCCGCTGATCAATGAGGGCGCCACCAAAGAAGACCTTTCCGCCTCCATTTTCCAGGCTGTGGTAAACCAGACTATCAGCGGTCTTGCCTGCGGGAAACCCATCCGCGGCCATGTGGCATTTCTGGGCGGTCCGCTTCACTTTTTATCTGAACTCAAGACAGCATTTATCCGCACACTGAAGCTGGATGAGGAGCACACTATTGTGCCTGACAATTCCCATCTGTTCGCGGCTATCGGTTCCGCGCTGAATGCGAAAAAAGAAACGCCTGCTGTCTCTGTCACTGCCATGCGCGACAGGCTGTCAGCCAATATACATATGGAATTTGAGGTGAACCGTATGGAGCCTCTGTTCGCCTCCAGGGAGGATTATGACAAATTCAATGAGCGCCAGAGCCACTACAATGTCATAACCGGAGACATTTCCAGCTACAGCGGAAACTGTTATCTGGGCATTGACGCGGGTTCCACCACAACAAAGGCAGCCCTGGTCGGTGAGGATGGTTCCCTGCTCTATTCCTTCTACAGCAACAATAACGGCAATCCCCTGGCTACCAGTATCCGCGCCATCCAGGAGATTTACAGCCACCTTCCGCGGGAAGCAAGGATCGCATACTCCTGCTCCACCGGATACGGCGAGGCACTGATAAAAGCCGCTCTCCTTCTGGACGAAGGGGAAGTGGAGACTGTTTCCCACTATTATGCTGCCGCCTTCTTTGACCCGGAGGTGGACTGCATCCTGGATATCGGCGGACAGGATATGAAATGTATCAAGATAAAGAACAAGACCGTAGACAGTGTGCAGCTCAACGAAGCCTGCTCCTCCGGCTGCGGCTCCTTTATTGAGACTTTTGCAAACTCCCTGAACTACAGTGTGCAGGATTTCGCAAAAGCTGCCTTGTTTGCCAAAAACCCCATTGACCTTGGAACACGATGTACTGTTTTCATGAATTCCAAGGTAAAACAGGCACAGAAGGAGGGTGCCGAGGTGTCGGATATCTCAGCGGGCCTGGCTTATTCTGTTATCAAGAACGCACTGTATAAGGTAATCAAGGTATCCGATGCCTCCGAACTTGGAAAACACATTGTGGTACAGGGCGGAACCTTCTATAATGATGCTGTTTTAAGAAGCTTTGAGCGTATTGCCGGCTGTGAGGCCATCCGTCCGGATATTGCCGGGATCATGGGAGCTTTCGGTGCTGCCCTGATCGCCAGAGAGCGCTATACGGCAGGACAGGACACTACCATGCTGCCCATTGAGAAGATCAACAGCCTTCAGTATAAGACCACTATGGCAAACTGTAAGGGCTGTACCAACAACTGCCGTCTGACCATCAACAAATTCTCAGGCGGACGCCAGTTCATTTCCGGCAACCGCTGCGAGCGCGGCATCGGCAAGGAGAAGAACAAGGATCATATTCCCAACCTGTTTGACTATAAATATAAAATGCTGTTCTCCTATGAACCGCTGACAGAGGACAAAGCCCCCAGAGGAAAAGTGGGAATCCCGAGGGTCCTCAACATGTTTGAAAATTATCCCTTCTGGTATACCTTCTTCACCAGACTGGGATATCAGGTGGTGCTTTCTCCCACCTCCACAAGAAAGATTTATGAGCTGGGCATTGAGTCCATCCCCAGTGAGTCCGAGTGCTACCCGGCCAAGCTGGCCCACGGACATGTGTCATGGCTGATCAAACAGGGCGTGAAATACATTTTCTACCCCTGTATCCCATACGAGCGTGAGGAATTTGAGGACTCCATCAACCATTACAACTGTCCGATCGTCACCTCCTACGCGGAAAATATTAAGAATAACATTGACGAGCTGAATGACCCGGAAATCAAATTCCACAATCCGTTTTTAGCCATGACGAATGAGGAGACCATCACAGAGCGACTGCTGGAAGAATTCCAAAACATTCCCTCCACGGAAGTCTCTGACGCCGCCCACGCTGCCTGGAAGGAAATGGCCAGATGCCGGGAGGATATCCGCCGAAAGGGCGAGGAAACCCTGCGCTACCTGGATAAGACAGGAAGACACGGCATTGTGCTGGCAGGAAGGCCATACCACATTGATCCGGAAATCCATCACGGCATCCCGGATCTGATCAATTCCTACGGTATCGCCGTACTGACTGAGGATTCCGTTTCCCATCTGGCTCCCATTGAACGCCCGCTTCGTGTCAATGACCAGTGGATGTACCACACCAGACTTTATGCGGCTGCCAACTTTGTGAAGGAAAAAGATAATCTGGATCTGATCCAGTTAAACTCCTTTGGCTGCGGCCTGGATGCCGTGACCACTGACCAGGTAAATGAAATTCTGGCTGGCAGCGGCAAGATCTACACCTGCCTGAAAATTGATGAGGTAAACAACCTGGGCGCTGCCCGTATCCGTGTCCGCTCCCTGATTGCTGCCCTCCGCGTCAAGGAAGAGCAGCATATCAAACGGAAAATATCACCCTCCTCCATCAAAAAGGTGGTGTTCACACCGGAAATGAGAAAAAAATATACCATTCTCTGCCCCCAGATGTCACCCATCCATTTTTCTATCCTGCAGGCAGCTTTCAACGCCAGCGGATACAATCTGGAGGTGCTTCCCAATGACAACAAGGAAGCCGTGGATGTAGGCTTAAAATATGTGAACAATGATGCCTGCTATCCTTCCCTAATGGTGGTGGGCCAGATCATGCAGGCACTTCTGTCAGGCAAATACGATCTGCACAAGGTAGCGATCATCATGTCACAGACAGGAGGCGGATGCCGTGCCTCCAATTACATCGGATTTATCCGAAGGGCACTTGCCAAGGCAAACATGTCCTACATACCGGTCATCTCCATCAACTTAAGCGGGCTGGAAGAAAATCCGGGATTTAAGATCACGGCAAAACTGGCCACCAGGCTGGCTTTCGGCGCAGTGTTCGGTGATATCCTGATGAAATGCATTTACCGCATGCGCCCCTACGAAGCAGTCAAAGGCTCCGCAAATGCCCTGCACCGCAAATGGGAGAAACGCTGCATCCGTTTCCTGAGCGCGAAACATATCACCTTCGGACAGTTTAACCGTATCTGCCGCCAGATGATCCGGGAGTTTGATACTCTCCCCATCACCGGTGAGAAAAAACCGAGGGTCGGCATTGTAGGTGAGATTCTGGTCAAATTCCTTCCGGCTGCCAACAATCATCTGGCAGAACTTCTGGAAAAAGAAGGCGCAGAGCCTGTATGCCCTGATCTCATAGACTTTTTATGCTACTGTTTCTACAACCAGAACTTTAAAGCAAAATATCTCGGCTTCAAGAAATCTTCCGCGAAAACCGCCAATCTGGGTATCAAAGCCATTGAGTTTATCAGAGGCGCCGCCAACAAAGAATTTGCCAAAAGCAGGCACTTTACGCCCTCTGCCAGCATTGAAGATCTGGCAAAAATGGCAGCACCCATTGTGTCCATCGGCAACCAGACCGGGGAAGGCTGGTTCCTGACCGGAGAAATGATGGAGCTGATCCACAGCGGAGCGCCCAATATTGTATGTACCCAGCCATTTGGCTGCCTGCCTAACCATATTGTGGGCAAAGGTGTCATCAAGGCCATCCGCAAGGATTATCCTGACGCCAATATCGTTGCCATTGACTATGACCCGGGAGCCAGCGAGGTAAACCAGTTAAATCGTATTAAGCTGATGCTCTCCACTGCATTCAAAAAAATGTAAATGCTCCGGAATATAAAAAAAGCCTTCGGGCCGCCGTCTTCTATGCGGCCCGAAAGCTTTTTTCTGTTTGCAGATTTATTTTTCTTAAATGATCTTCAGTTTCTGAGCCAGCACAGCCAGCTTTGTTCCTCCCGGCAGAGACAAAAGTTCCTGTCTGGATGGTTTCGCAATAAAGAGATATGCAATAAAATACACGGCAACAGCCAGCGCAATGGAGGGAATCAATGCCAGCAAATTGGAATGGGGCAGAGCTTTTGCCAGAAACCGCACTCCCTTGTACACCCCGAATGCCACTGCTCCCATGGGAATGGTAGCTAAAAGCGGAGGCAGATAAGCATATCTCCAGGGATTCTGATATCCCAGATATTTCTTCAGCGCCCTGTCATTGAGCACACACATCACTATGGCATAGACAATCATGGCAATAACCACGGCATAGATGCCCGCATTGGTGAAAAACAGCAGTACCGCAAGAAAAACCACGTCCACAGCCAGGGAAACAGCAGCGTTGATCATAGGAATATTGGCCCTTCCGATTCCCTGCAGCACACCATTTGATATATTGGATGTACTGTTTAAAATAACCGTGATGACACCGAGCACCATGAGCTTTCCTGCCACGCCTTCTGTGGAGGGGAACAGCAGGGAGGTCACCGGCTGTGCCAGCACAGCAAGACCCACAGAGGCCGGCATGGAAATCAACATACTGATCCATGTGGCATTGTTTATCTTTTCAATAGCCCCCTTCACATCACCGGTGGCATAGTGGGCGGAGACCTCCGGAATCATGGAGGTTGGCGCCGTACTTGCCAGTGTCAGGGGGATATTGATCAGCGTCATGAAAAATCCAAACTCCGCGTACAGCACCTTCACCTGGCTGTTGTCCATCCCTCTGAAATCGGAAATGCTTGTGTACATCACACCATTGATATAGCCGTTCACATTGTAAATAAAGGCGCTGAGAATAATGGGAGCCACAATCAGCACAATGTTTCTCATAACCTGCTGATAACTCTCATCCACAGACACTTTGTCCCTGGCAATCCGGCGGTTGATGGTCTTCCTGTTCACACTGTATACAAACAGCATAAAAAGAAGCGCTGCCGTAACGCCTGCGCCCGTACCGATGGTCGCTCCGGCTGCACTCCATCTCTGCAGCGTATCCTCACCTGTGCCTGCGAAATGGTGAACCATAAAGTTTGCCATCAAAAGCGCCACTACCGCAACTGCTATCTGCTCCACGATCTGTGAGATCGACGTGGGCATCATATTCCTGTAAGCCTGGAAATATCCGCGGAACACACCCAGGATACCCGAAATGAAAATGGTGGGGGCCAGCATCTGAAGCGCCAGTCTGGCATTTGCCACACTGTCCGGCACTAAGACAGAAGCGCCGAACACACATATGAGCGCCACAATGCCTCCTGCTATGACTGCATATAAAAGGGCACCTTTAAAAACCCTCTGCGCGTCCCTGTACCGTTTGAATGCAATCCTCTCTGACATAATCTTGGATACAGCCTGCGGAATACTGAAGGATGCGATCATCAACAGAATAAAATAGACATTCTGCGCAAACTGAAAGCAGGCAAAACTCTCTCTTCCCAAAAGAGAAGACAGCGGACTTTTGTAAATCATTCCGATGATCTTTGAAATCAGTGCTGCGACCATTAAGAAAGACGCATTTTTTACTAATGTATTACTATTCTTTTTACCCATTTGTCCAAATTCCTCTATCTGTTTTCTATCTGCCAGTCAATTGGCTCCAGGCCATGCTCCTGCAGAAAAGCATTTGCCTTGCTGAAATGACGGCATCCGAAAAATCCGCGGAACGCAGACAGCGGACTGGGATGAGGTGCTTCCAGGATCAGGTGGCCGGGATTGTGCAGCATACTCTTTTTCATCTGCGCCGGTCTTCCCCATAAAAGAAATACCATGGGCCTGTCCTGTTCATCCAGAATACGGATTGCTGCGTCCGTAAACTCCTCCCAGCCGATCCCTCTGTGGGAATTTGCCTGATGGGCGCGCACAGTCAGCACTGTATTCAGAAGCAGTACGCCCTGCTTTGCCCATTTTTCCAGATATCCATTGTTGGGTATATAACAGCCGCAGTCCTCCTGCAGTTCCTGGTAAATATTCACCAGGGAAGGAGGAATCTCCACATCCGGCTTCACAGAAAAACACAGGCCGTGAGCCTGTCCGTCATTGTGATAAGGATCCTGTCCCAGTATGACCACTTTCACCTGGTCCAAGGGGGTAAAATGAAATGCATTGAAAATATCGTCCGGTGCGGGGAATACCTTTCTTGTCTGGTATTCCTGCCCCACCTTCGCGAACAATTGTTTATAATATGGTTTTCCGAACTCCGGCCTTAAAGCCTCCAGCCATTCTCCCTGTAAAGGCGGCATAAAAACATCCCTCCTGCATTTTTATCATGTCCTCTAGTTTAGCAGAATCCATCGAAAAATGCAAGGAGGTGTCGCAGAACCCCCGGTTACTTTTCTTCCAGCTCAAACCAGAATTCCACCCCGTTGTCATAGTTCACAACGCCGAATTTCTGGTGCATTCCCTCCATAATAGCCTTGACAATTGACAAACCGATACCGCTTCCGCCGTATTCCCTGGTACGGGCTTTGTCCACTTTATAGAATTTTATCCAGATCTTATCAAGATCCTCCTCCGGAATGGGTCTGCCTGTGTTGAAGACGGAGAGACGCACATGATTGTCCCTTCTTCTCATCTTCACCTCGATCTTCATATCCCCATCCACGTGATTCAGGGCATTGGACACATAGTTGGTCACCACTTCCTCCACCTTGAACTCATCGCCCCACACATATACAGGCTCATCCTGAGGGAAGGAAATCTGCGCGCCTTTCTGGTCTGCCAGAAGCTGCGCAGACTGCACGACGCCTCTCACAAGGTCCGTCAGATCAAAACGTTCCATGGCAGTCTGGTCATTGCCGAACTCCAGTTGGTTGAGAGACAGCAGCTTTTTCACCATATTGTTCATTTTGGCAGACTCGTCCATAATGACATCACAGTAAAATTCCCTGCTCTCCGCATCGTCATTGATACACTCCTTCAGGCCCTCCGCATAGCCCTGGATCAGAGCGATGGGCGTCTTCAGCTCATGGGATACATTGGAGAGAAATTCCTTACGCATCTCATCAATCTGTTTCTTCTGCTCAATGTCCTCCTGCAGCTCATTGTTGGCGGTCTTTAACTCGGATATGGTATGTTCCAGCTCCTCGGACATCTTATTAAAATTCTGCCCCAGAGTGCCGATCTCATCCTCCCCGCCGCCTTCATATCTGGCCTCAAAATCAAGATTGCTCATACGCCTGGAGATTTCCGTCAGTTCCAAAAGAGGCTTTGTGATCCGCTTGCTCATAAACCAGATGATCCCGCTGCTTATCATAATCACGAGAAGCCCGATATAGACGTAAAACATATTGGAGATTTCCACACTGTCCCGGATACTCGCCATGGGCATACGAATCAGAAACGCGCAGTTTCGGTTTTCCATCACGCCCCACATATCCAGATACACCACATTTTCCTTATCATCTGTGTTCTGCTCCAGCGTATAGGAATCATTTGCCGAGATGACTTCCCTGTTTTCCGGCATCATGCCCCAGATATATCCAAAGAGAAGCCTGGTTGCCAGCAGATCCGGATTCCGGCCGTCATTGGCTATGATGGTCCAGTCCTGAGAGCTCACGTCCACGAGTACCCAGGATATATTCTTTTCAATACAGAGCCCCTGCAGATGCGTCCTGCCCTCCGGGTCATTGAAGGCCTGCTCATTCAATGCTTTATAGACCGTTTCCAGCGAGTCCGCTTTTCTGGAAATGTAATATTTCTCCAAGAACAGCCGGTTTACTGCCGTTATGGACAAAAGAGACAAAAGCGTGATCCCGATAAAAGAAACTGCCAGACGCACCTTAATTGATTTTCTCATGTCTTATACCTCAAACTTATATCCCATGCCCCAGATGGTCTTGATGTATTCACCCTTGTCCCCCAGTTTACTGCGAAGTTTCTTTACATGGGTATCAATGGTGCGGGCATCGCCAAAATAATCGTAATTCCATACAGAATTCAGAATCTTCTCCCTGGAAAGCGCAATTCCCTGGTTTTCCAGGAAATAGGTCAGCAGCTCAAATTCCTTATAACTCAGCTCCATGGGCTGCCCGTCAATGGTTGCAATATGGGATGCCTTATTCACCTCAATACCGCCTGCTGACAGAACATCACTGCTTCCGCAGATATTTGCTCTTCTCAGGATAGCCTCCACCCTGGCAACCAATATCTTCGGACTGAAAGGCTTTGCAATATACTCATCCACGCCCAGCTCAAATCCCAGAAGCTCGTCCCTCTCATCTCCCCTGGCTGTCAGCATAATAATGGGCACCTTTGACTCCCTGCGTATTTCCCTGCATACCTCCCAGCCGTCCATCTTCGGCATCATGACATCCAGAATCAAAAGGGCAATGTCCTTTGTGGCATAAAATATATCCAGTGCCTCCTCACCGTTGCCGGCCTCCAGCACCTCAAAATCTTTCTTAACCAGGAAATCGCGCACCAGCTTGCGCATCCTGCTCTCATCATCCACTACCAGTATTTTGCATTTTTCCATATCCGTTCCCTCTCTATTCCTACAGACTATTTCTGTCTGTTTTTTATGTACCTGTTTGACTCATACTGCCGGCAGAAACCGTAATATCCCTGCCATTTCAGTTAAATATAGCAGAAAAATTTGTTGAATTTGTGAACAAATGCTTTTATACAAACTGATTGATATCTATTTCATCCTGCTGTCTGATCTCCTGGAGAACCCACCGCTCATTCCGGTAAATAAATTTCCAGTATTCATAAAAGCTCTCTTTTTTCGTGTTGCCGCGCACACAGATTTTTGTGTTCCTGTTAATATAGTACCCCACCATGCTGCCGTGAATCAGATACCAGATACAGTCATTCTCCTCTCCCAGTTCGTCATAGGCACCTACCGGCACTGCGCTCAGAAGCTTTACATGCTTCTGTACCACTTCTTCCTCCCTCACTTCCATCCACTGAATCTTCATATTAAAATCTTCCAGCAGTTCCTCACTGAGATAGGCAGCCGCATAACCGGCGTCCATCCGTCTCCAGCACTCCTGTATTTGATAATAAGCCTCCTCCACCTGACGCTGTACTTCCCGGTAATCCCAGTTTCCTCCGATTTTTTCATATTGGCGCATAAGATTTCTGCTTTTTGCAGCAGCTTTTTTGGCTTTTATTGTAAACGCGATTGCTCCGCCGCAGGTAACGACAATAGCATTCACCCCGAAAAGAATATTCCCCGTCAGATTGCTGCGGGATGAGGAGCGGCCGCTGTGGTAACTGCCTCCCCCGGAACTTCCGCTGTGTCCGCCGCCTCCGCCCGAACTTCCGCCGCCGGCCCGTCCCCAGACAGGCACAGCCAGAGCAGTCAGAAGTATTCCAAGAAGTAAACAGCCGTGCCAGAACTTCCTATACTTTCTTTTCTTATTTGATAACTTCATCATCTCTTCTGTCTGCAGGGAAACTGTCCCCCATGGGCCCTCCCCCTGCTTTCCCCTTGTGATTCATTTAAATTCAGTCTATCCCAGACAGATTTATCTGTCAAGCCTGCTGCTTCCCGCCTATGCACAAAACAATTTTTTTACGCTTTTCCCTTGACAAAACCATAAAAAGACGCTATTCTATAGTATACTTCCACAGTGAAGTCCAGTTATGGGCTTGTACTGGTTTCGACGGGGGTTTTGAAGTTGGGGAAGCCATCCGCAGACTCCGGGACTGCGCAACAACCTGGAACTTAAATATAAACGCAGACAATAATAATTTAGCGTTAGCTGCCTAATTGCAGCTTGTCGGCCCCGGGTCACCTGCTGCCCGGGAATCCGGCATCGACTTTGCAGGGCCCTTTACTTTCAAAGCTTTGAGAAAGTAAAAGATTCATGAAGCTACTAAGTACATCAGCCTGTCATCCGGCGGTTGTATGAGGGAATGTTAAAAGAATGACTGTGATGGGAGATGCCTCAAGGGATAGACTTTCGGACGCGGGTTCGATTCCCGCCAGGTCCACTTAATAGTGCCATCCGAATCCGGAGTGTTCGGATATTGACTTATCAGCTCCACTTTTATTTTACCCGGAATGCCTGGTTTTACCGGCATCCGGGTCTTTTTTTTATTTCCAGGACACTCTGCATTTTCATTCCCTTTGTACATTCAGTGTAACGAAGGTCTTTTTTTGCATTATAATGTCGAACTTTCCTTTCTCTATACGAATCTCCTTTATAATATTATAGAACATATGAGGAGGGTAAATAATCATGCATACAAAAGATAAAATCATAAGGCAATTTGGCATTACTTCAAAATATAAAGGATACCGCTATCTGCTGGACGCAATTCACATTGCTGCCGAGAATTACGATGAATGTCTCAAGGTGACAAAGGATGTCTATCCTGTCATTGCTCATAAGTATGGGGTTACCAAAGTCAGTGTAGAACGTGACATAAGAACTGTTATCGAGAAGTGCTGGGACAACAATAAAACATATCTGCAGGAGCTGTCCGGTTACAAGCTTTCCAGATGCCCCTCAAACAGCGAATTTATAGATATTATCGCCTACACTGTATACCGGAATCAATAGACTGCCTCGGATGGCAGTCTGCTGTTTCCATTATTTACCAGTTTATCTGTCAGACTTACGGTTTTATAATGGAGGCAGGGGTGATTTGATTGGAAAACTCTGATAAAAAGGCAGACAAAGCATTTGAAGCGTGGATCGCCGAAACGGTCAGACGCGAAGCTGTTCCTAAAGAGACGCAGAGCGAACAGGAGCTGTTTGACAAGATATCCGCTGAAGCAAAACGCCGCGGACTTTTCCATGAATGATTACGGCTCTGCCGTGAACAGTAACATAGGGCTGTCCGCATAGGGCAGCTCTTTTTCATTCTGTTTGCATTCCCTTTTGGAACGTAATATAATAAAATCTGATCAGGCAGTTATAAAAGCCTGTACTAAAGAACAAAAACAGAAGGAGACGAAAATGGCACTGATCTTAATTGCTGAGGATGAAAAAGGTATGCAGGATATCCTGACAGACTATATGCGCCACGGAGGACACACCTGTATAACGGCAGATGACGGCATAGACGCTGTGACGATCCTGAAAAATAATCCTGTGGATCTGGCTGTCCTGGATATTATGATGCCCCATCTGGACGGCTTTTCCGTATGCCGGATTGCCAGGGAAATGTGCAGTATCCCTATTATATTTCTCACGGCAAAAGACAGCGAGACAGACAAATTAAAAGGCTATGAATACGGCGCCGACGATTATATCACGAAGCCCTTCAGTCCCAAAATACTGCTCGCCAAAATCAATGCCCTCCTGCGCCGCGCTGCGTCTGTCCATCCGCAGGATATCCTAAGCGCCGGAGACATAGTGCTGCAGCTCTCCTCCCATACAGTTACCGTCAGCGGCACGGAAACTGTACTGACCCATAAAGAATTTGAACTGCTGCGCCTTTTCATGCTGAACAAAAACCAGGTCTTTTCCCGGGAACAGCTCCTCAACCGTATCTGGGGATATGATTTTGAAGGGAATACAAGAACTGTGGATACCCACATCAAAACTCTGCGCCAAAAGCTCGGCAGCGAAGGAGAGCATATTGTAACCCTCATCCGTTCCGGTTATAAGTTTGAGGTATGACTATGAAAAAAATACTATCTGCATTTCAACTGACCACGATCCGTAAAAAAACACTTTTGCTCTCAAAACTCATGGGCGGAAGCATTGTCTTATTCTATCTGCTCACTTCGGAGCTGCCTGCAGACAGCAGTCTTTCTTTTCTCATATGGTTCTGCCTTATGGCAGCCGTTATCATCTGTGTGGATATTCTGCTGGGGCGCCTCATCTCCACCCCCTTAAACGAAATCAACCGGGAGGCAGAGCGGATGGCACATCTGGACTTCACAGCACGCTGCCGCATAAACTCCAACGACGAATTCGGCAGACTCTCTCAAAGCCTGAATACCATGTCCGCCAATCTGAAGGACGCACTGCAAAAGCTGGAGCAGGCAAATATCCAGCTTGAAAAAGATGTGCAGAAAGAGCGTCTTCTGCAGGCTCAGAGAAAAGAGCTGACCGATAACCTGTCACACCAGATGAAAACACCCCTTGGACTCATACGCGCTTATACGGAAGGCTTAAAGGATGAGGTGGATGAGACAAAAAAACAGCAGTATCTGGATGCCATACTATCTGCCGAAGACCGGATCAGCCATATGCTGGTATCCCTGCTGGATCTGTCCGCACTGGAGTCCGGTTCCGCGGAACTTTCTGATGAAACCTTTGATTTTATTGAAATGGCAGAGACGTGTGCCGGACGCCTGCTCCTCGGCACCCCGGGCGGAAATTACCGTTTCACTTACCGGCTTCCTGATACTCCTGTTCTGATTCGGGCAGATTCAAAACGCATGGAACAGGTGCTGGACAATCTCATTGAAAATGCGAGAAAAAATGTCCGGGAAGGCGGTGAAATCCGCCTCACTATAAGCTGTTTTGAAAAGGAGCTGTCCTTTTCCCTGTTCAATCAGTGCGCCCCCATTCCGGAACCGGAACTTCCAAAAATCTGGTCCAAGTTCTACCGCGGACAGAATACTGCCGGCAGCGGTTCCGGACTGGGGCTGGCGATTGTAGCCCAGGTGCTCTCAGCATACCGGGTTCCCTATGGCGTCCGTAATCATAAGAACGGAGTGGAATTCTATTTTTCTTTCCCTATTATCACATGATTCCCGGACAACGATTCCCCTTTTGCAGCGGACAGTTATTTCACATGAACTTCACAGCAGTCCCACACTGACTTCACCTTCCCTGTATAGACTATCTTATACAAGGGAGGTGATTTTATGTTCTTTGGTCTTGCATGGTATTGGTGGCTCATAATCGCCGTGATTTTTGCACTTTCCATACCTCTGAAAGTGAAATTTATGAGATGGTGGAACAAACGCAGAGTGGAAAAAAGAAAGTTCGATAACGACAAATGGGGGGATGAATCATGATTGATGTTAAGAATCTTCGTTTTTCTTATAAAAAGGGCCATGAAACGCTGCACGGTCTGACGTTTGCTGTGGATGACGGAGAAATTTTCGGTTTTTTGGGGCCCAACGGTTCAGGCAAATCCACAACACAGAAAATACTGACAGGGATTCTTGGCGGTTATTGCGGCGAAGCACTCCTTTTTGGGCAGAAACCGGATGCACATCCCATGGATTTCCGAAGTCAGATCGGTGTGCTCTTTGAATTTCCTTACCTGTATACAAATCTGAGTGCTCTTGACAATCTGAATTATTTTGCTTCTTTCTATCCCGCCGGAAGACGCAGAAATGCTGCAGAACTTTTGGAAATGCTGGAATTTAAAAAGGATTTTCTGCGAAAGCCGGTATCTTCCTATTCAAAAGGCATGAGGCAGCGGGTCAGCATGGCAAGAGCGCTGATACACAATCCCAGGCTGCTGTTTCTGGATGAGCCGACCAGCGGGCTTGATCCATCCGGAGCTGTGCTGTTTCGGAAAATCATTGAGGAGGAACGCCGAAAAGGAACTACCGTCTTTCTTACCACCCATAATATGCTGGATGCCGACCTGCTTTGCGACAGGGTCGCATTTATAGCGGACGGGGAGATCAATGCACTGGATACGCCGCAAAAGCTGAAAGAACAAAAGAACAGCAATATGGCAGAGGTCACTTATCTCTATGAAAATAAGCGCTGTACTGTCAGCGTGGAGCTGTCCCGCCTATCCCGGGTTTTCCCTTTCCCACATGATAAAATCATCAGTATCCATACAAAGGAACCCACTTTGGAAGATATCTTTATCCAATATACAGGGAAGGGGCTGATTTCATGAGATATGTTGTATTTTCTCTTCTCAAAAAAGATTTCCGCCTGATGCTGGCATCAAAATTTTTCCTGCTGACACTTGGATCCCTTATTCTCTATTCCTGTTATATTAACCTGGTCTATGTCCGTTTGGACCAGGAAATCTACCCTGTATACCTCTATGACCCCATGGGGGTTCAGAGCACTGCCCCCTCTGCAGCTATAAGATCAGAGAGTGCAGAGCAAATGCATCAGGCCTGTTCAGACGGTTATTCTGTAGGGATTGACGCCTCCGGCCGTGTTCCCCGCATCTACATGGTCTCCTCCGGTATCAGGCGCACCGACAACAGCAGGGCAGCCTATGCGGTATCCCTGCTTTTCCCAGATTCTGAAACGAAAACTGTAGTCATAGGCACCAATACAAAGGAAATGAAAAACAGGCGGGAGATCACCTGTGAATTTCTCTTCTTTGAACTGTCTGCAGTGGGATTTCTCGGACTGGCTTCCACCCTGTTTAAAGAAAAACAGATGGGTGTCATCCGGGTGCACAGTACGCTGCCGGTCAGTCAGACTTACATAGTGCTCTCCAAACTGGTGCTCTTTCTCGCGGCAGATTTGATCTTCGCGGCATTACTGACTTTAGTTAATCTTGGTGTTTCACAGGGACTATCCGTACTGCCTGCTGTTATGATCCAGGCAGGTATTCTGTCCGTTGTCATGGCACTTACAGGTTTTTTCTGCGCCGTATGCCTGCAGGGTTTCCGGCAGTTTTCCCTTCTGTATCTAATACTTGCCGTATTTGTCACAACACCGGTTTTTCTTGCGGGGCAGACCGGTATATCCTGGAAATGGATCAGATACCATCCTATGTATCACTTGTTTATGGCTCTGAAAAACGCATATTTCGGCATGAAACCTGCAGGTAACATATATTATGCAATCTGTGCAGCAGCGGTTCTGTCACTGTTTATGCTGGTCTGCCGGACTCTGAAACATGAAATGGCAAAGGAGGGGTAACATGACAGGAATAACCTTTCAGTTAAAAAATGTCCGCCGCGATAAAATGTGTATCCTGACCTTTCTGCTTCCCATCCTTGCAGGACTGGCTGTCAACCTGCTGTCAGGTATAAACTTATCCTCAGTCAGTGAGACAGGTTTCGCCGCAGTCAAAGACAGCCTCACCTCTGACGCTGTCCATTGGCTCCGCAGCATGGGGCGTTTGGAAATGTATGAAAACAGACAGTCTATGGAAACTGCAGTCAACCAGCCAGCCTCACAGTTGATCGGTGTAATCCAAAACGGAGACAGCCTCACTGCCGTTCTCTCCGGAGATGAACTGGAAGTAAATACCGTAATCGGAAATACCCTTCCTAAGATGTATGAGGAGCGGGCAGCACTTTCCTCCTACGAGATAGATATTGTGCCGGGAGGCAGCAGTGACAGCTTGAAACCGCTGCTGACAGCCATCACCATGGCAACTGCTCTGTTCATGGGATGTACGTTCAACGCTATGAATATGATCAATGAAAAGGAAGAGGGAATCGGATTTGTGAATGAAGTGATGCCTATGACTAAGATGGGCTATATGCTGCAGAAACTCTCTCTGGGATATATAGGTGCCGTTCTGTCCGCCGCGCTTACTGCCTTTATCTGCATACGCATATCCCCGGATATGATAATCCCGCTGCTTCTGGTCATTTTATTGTCTGCTTTTCTTGCCGCTCTTGCGGGATTGTTCATCGGACATTTTTCAGACGGGCTTATGTCCGGGATTGTCTTTATTAAAATGGTTATGATACTGTTCCTTGCACCCCCGGTGCTGTTCTATCTGGTCATTCCGGAAGACAGTTTCCTGCATACCATAACATATCTGCTTCCCTCAAGCGCTGCTTTTTATGGCATCCTGGACCTTATAAACGGATACTGCGGACATATGCAGGAATACATCCTTGTACTTCTGCTGCACAGTATCATCTGGCTGGCTGCGTATCTTCTTATGTGCCGCCAAAGAAAGTCATAGCATACATCTGATCACTGCTTTACAGCGGCCGGAATCCTATCCCGGCCGCAGCTTTTCTTACCTGGTGATATCCTTCTTCAGTTTATCCACGATTTCCTGAATACATCCATCCTCAAAGGGGGAGCGCAGTCCGGCTTTCCGCAGAAGATTTTCAAAATAATCCGAAGCAGACAGTCTGCAGAGCTGCAGATAGCTTTTCCACGCTTCCTCATAATTCTCCTGCATCTTATTTTTGAACTCAAAGGCACAGAGCTGTGCAATCACATAGTCAATATAATAGAGAGGGAAGCTGTAAATGTGATGCTGCCGCTGCCAGTAACCGCCCTCTGCAAAGAACTGCAGACTGCCATAATCCAAATGCGGTTTATAGGTCTTCTCCAGCTCTTTCCAAACGGCTTTTCTCTCCTTTGGCGTCATATCCGGATCATCATAGACCCTGTGCTGGAACTCATCCACCATACAGCCGTAGGGAATGAATAATACCGCATCTTCCAGATGCATCTCCCGGTATGCCTCAGCCTTGACTCCGGCAAAAAACAGAGAATACCAGGGCTCCGTGAAAAACTCCATTGACATGGAATGGATCTCTGCAGTCTCCATACCGATATCAGCATGCTCCCGAATAGGGTCCTCTGATGCCAGATACCCCTGAAAAGCATGCCCGCACTCGTGTGTAATGACATTCACATCATCACTGGTTCCGTTAAAATTGGCAAAAATAAACGGAGATTTATAATCCGGTATATATGTCATATATCCGCCCACTGCCTTTGTCTTTCTACCGAACACATCCAGAAGCTCGTTCTCCATCATGAAGTCAAAAAATTCCCTTGTCTCTTTTGAAAGCTCTCCGTACATTTTCTGTCCGGCTTCCAGAATCTCTTCCGGTGTCCCAAACGGCTGGGGATTTCCATCCTTTCCATAGACCTGTTCATCTGAAAAATACATCTTATCCAGACCCAGGCGCTCTCTTCTGTTCTCATACAGACTCTCCGCAAATGGCACAAAGACCTCTTTTACCTGCCGTCTCAGATTTTCCACCTGTTCTCTCTGGTAGCTGTTCCGCTGCATACGCAAATATCCCAGCTCTGTATAACTCTCAAAGCCCAGCTCTTTTGCCTGGCGTGTCCTGTTCTTTACCAGCTTGTCGTACAGCTCATCCAGTTTATCCGCAATACCCATGAAGAATGCATTCTGCTTTTCATATGCCCGTCTTCGGACTTCCGGGTCTTTATGCTTGAGATAAGGACCTAAAAGAGACAGATTTAATATTTCCCCATCCCAGTCTATTTTGGCACTGGCCAGGAGTTTTTCATATTCTGTCACCAGCGCGTTTTCCTCCTGCATGATCGGTATCACGGATTCATTTACGCAGCGGAAGGAAAGCTCCATATTTTTAAATGCTACAGGCCCGATGATCTGCTCCAGCTCTTCCCTGAACCGGGAATGATACAGCAGTTTCAAATACTCCACAGACAGGTTGCTGTAAGCAGGCACCTGTTCATCGTAGTAAGCCTTTTCTTCTTCATAAAACGCATCTGTGGTATCCATGCTGTGCCGGATGGATGCCAGGGTGACCTGTGTGGAAACCCGGTCAGAGAGGGCATAATACTTTTTGTGGATCTCAAACTGTTCCTGTGCACTTTCTGCCATTTCAAATGCCTTCATCAGTCCCAGCAGTTCCTCTTTTACTTTTCCAAAGTCAATTCTCTCATACGGCATATCACAAAATTTCATGTTGGTTTCCTCGCTTTTCACTGAATTTATTCCCGCGCTTTTTTATAAGTTTTTTACTTTAAATTCCCGCTCAGCTTCTCTTTTCTGATCCTTCTTGGCAATGTCCTGCCTCTTGTCATACAGCTTCTTGCCTTTTGCGATGCCGATTTCCACTTTCACAAGGCTGCCTTTGAAGTAAACCTTAAGCGGTACCAGGGTATAACCCTTCTCTGCTATTTTTCCTGCAATCTTACGGATCTCATACTGGTGCAGGAGAAGCTTTCTGGTTCTCAGAGGATCTTTATTGAAGATATTCCCTTTCTCATAAGGGCTGATATGCATGCCGTAGACAAAGACCTCGCCTCTGTCAATCTGAATAAAGGACTCCTTAATGCTGCATTTTCCCATGCGCATGGACTTTACCTCAGTGCCTGCAAGCTCGATACCCGCCTCATAGGTATCTTCTATAAAATAATCATGATAGGCTTTTTTATTGTTTGCAATCAGACGAATCCCTGATTCTTTTCCCATAATTTTAATCCTTTCCTCTCACCATTTCTTCACTTTCCCCGATCACAGGTGAAAAATCCACTGCTTTTGTGACAATATCCGCATTTTCAACCCGCACCTTTACTTTCTGTCCCATGATATATTGTCTTTTTGTCGTTTCGCCGGTCAGGCTGTAATGCTCCCTGTCGAAGATATAGTAGTCATCGGTCAGTGTATTGACATGCACCAGCCCTTCCACTGTATTTGACAGTTCCACGTAAAAGCCCCATTCCATAACGCCGGATATGGTGCCCTCAAAGATTTCGCCCAGATGGGATTCCATGTATTCTGCTTTCTTCATCTTCACAGTTTCCCGCTCCACTTCCTCTGCTCTGCGCTCCAAGGTGCTGGACTGATTGGCAACCGCGTCCAAGAGATCCCCATAATGTTTTTTCTTATCCTGGGTCATTCTTCCATGGATGGTCTCCTTGATGATCCTGTGTATCTGCAGGTCCGGGTATCTCCTGATCGGAGAGGTAAAATGGCAGTAATATCTGGCTGCCAGTCCAAAGTGTCCGCTGCAGTCAGTGGTGTATTTTGCCTGCTTCATGGAGCGCAGAAGCAGCCTGGAAAAGAAAGGTTCACAATCCATTCCCTCGATTTCATCCAGAATCCGCTGCACTTCTTTTGGATGGATCTCCTGCTTTGCCTTTTTCACTTTGATTCCCGTTCCGCGTATCATGGAAAGCACTGCCTCCATCTTCTCCGGGTCCGGATTATCGTGCGTTCTGTACACAAAGGGAATCTCCCTGAAATAATATTCCTCCGCAACCGTCTCATTCGCCAGCAGCATAAAATCTTCGATAATTTCTGTTGCCACATTCTGTTCATAGGGATATATCTCTGTAGGCCTGCCGTTTTCATCCAGCTTTATCTTACTTTCCGGGAAATCAAAGTCAATAGCTCCCCGTTTTCCTCTTTTCTTTCTCAATATCCCTGATAATTCCTGCATAAGGAAAAACATGGGGGCCAGTTCCGCGTATTCCCCGGTAACCTCCTCATCCTCGTGGAGCAGGATTTTTTTCACATTCGTATATGTCATCCTTCTGTCCACATGAATGACAGTCTCTGCGATCTTATGCCCAATCACATTTCCCTTCTTATCAATATCCATGAGACAACTGAGTGCCAGGCGGTCTTCCCCTGCATTCAGGGAACAGATGCCATTGGACAGCTTCTTGGGGAGCATGGGAATGACACGGTCAACCAGGTAGACACTGGTTCCTCTTTTCAGTGCCTCTCTGTCAAGGGCACTGTTGTATTGTACATAATTGCTCACATCGGCAATATGCACGCCCAGATGATAGAACTCTCCCTCTTTCGTAATAGACACCGCATCATCCAGATCCTTTGCATCTTCCCCGTCAATGGTGACCATGGTCCAGTCCCTCAAATCCATGCGTCCGTAATAGTCACCCTCATTGAGGGTTTCCCTGATTCTTTCAGCCTGGTTCAGCACCTTTTCCGGAAACTCCATGGGCAGGTCATAGCTTCTGGCCACAGACATGACATCCACGCCCTTTTCACCCAGATGGCCCAGAATCTCCTTCACCTTTCCCTCCGGGTTTCTGCTTCTGCTGCCGTAACTGCGGATAGCCGCCACTACTTTATCACCGCTGACAGCACCCATGGAGTGTTCCATGGGGATAAAAATATCTTTTGAAAATTTTCTGTTGTCAGGAACCAGGAAGCCAAAGCTGTCACTCTTCTCATATGTGCCGACAACCTCTTTCATTCCGTGTTCCAGTACCTTGACCACTGCGCCTTCCCTGCGCCTTCCGTCTCTTTCCTCTCTCAGGATTCTTACCTGTACGGTATCCTTGTGGAGCGCATCACCGGTGTGTTCCTCGGGGATAAAAATATCCTCGTCTTCACCTTCCACCTCCACAAAGCCGAATCCCTTGGCATTGCCCACAAAGGTTCCTGTCAGATAAAATTCACGTTTTGCTTTGTTTTTCTTCTCATATTCACGGGAAGGTTCCTTTTCCTTCTTCCCGCTCTCTTTTCTCACCGCCTCGTAGCGGCCCCGCTTGTTGATGCTTATTTTTCCTTCCTCCAGCAGCATGTCCAGAGTCTTATGAAGCTCCTCTCTTTTTCCTGCCGGAATCTGTAAGAGCACTGCAAGTTCCTTCGCCCGCATAGGCGTATACTCCTTGCAGCACATGATCTCATACAGCATCTTTTTGCGTTTCTTAACCTGCGCATTTTTTTTCAAATATTTACTCCTAACTAAAGGCGTCTTTCGCCTATAAAAATATGACACCCTTGCGTGACTGCAAGAGTGCCATCTCTTAAAATTTCAGATTCAAAACCAGTGCCAGAACAAAGAATAAAATTCCCATGATCTTAGTGGCTTTAACCAGTGCCCCTTCCATAGAACGGCCCTTGTTTTTACCCCAATAGGTATCAGCCATACCAGCAATTGTGCCAAGTCCCTGAGATTTTCCTTCCTGCATCAGAATAATAACGGTCAACCCAATACAATCAATAACGAATAAAATCGTCAGTACAATTCTCAAAATTTCCATGATTACACCTCCTAATCGTCAAACAAAATTAGTGTATCACAGTATTTCCGAGATTTCAACTGTTTTTAGCGATTTTAGCCTGTTTCTGGAAATATTATAGTTACTGTTCACTGCGTGCCCAGTATCACGCTTCGCGATGCACAGATATGGAACATTCTGCTCTGTATCGCGCCGGATGTCTCGGGATTTTATCTCTCAAATGGTGTCTCATAACAAGCCTGCGCGCCAAGAGAATCCTCAATCCTTAAAAGTCTGTTATATTTTGCTGTACGTTCTGAACGGCAGGGAGCACCTGTTTTGATCTGTCCCGCATTCACTGCAACAGCCAGATCCGCAATAAAAGTATCCTCACTCTCACCGGAGCGGTGGGATATCACTGCCCGATATCCTGCTTTCTGGGCCATTTCCACAGCATCCATAGCCTCTGTCAGAGTGCCGATCTGGTTTACTTTCACCAATATGGCATTTCCCGCGTTTAACTTAATACCGCATTTGAGTCGTTTTACGTTCGTGACAAACAGGTCATCTCCCACAAGCTGCACCTTTTCACCAAGCTCCTGCGTCATGAGCTGCCATCCGTCCCAGTCATCCTCGTGTAAGCCGTCCTCTATCGAGACAATCGGAAATTTATCCAGCAGCTCCTGGTAATATTCTACCATTTCCCTGGAATTTCTCTGTACTTCACTGCCGTTCATCTGGGATTCCCCTGGAAAGTAATAACAGTCTTTTTCCTGGTCATACAGTTCGCTTGCCGCAGCATCCATAGCATAGCAGATCTGTTCCCCCGGTGCATAACCGCACTTTTCCACAGCCTGATTCAGGATCTCAAATACTTCCCCGGCACTGCTCAGATTTGGCGCAAAACCGCCCTCGTCCCCTACTCCTGTGGATAACTCTTTATCCTTCAGTATCTTTTTCAGAGCCTGATAGATTTCTGTACACATGCGCAGACCTTCATGGAAGCTCTCTGTTCCCACCGGCATGATCATAAATTCCTGGAAGTCTACCGTGTTGTCCGCATGTTTTCCTCCGTTTAATATATTCATCATGGGAACCGGCATTCTCTTTGCGTGACATCCGCCGAGATACTGATAAAGAGGAAGCTTCAGGGCTTTGGCAGCCGCTCTCGCCACAGCCAGCGACACACCCAGCACCGCATTGGCACCTATATGCTCCTTGTTGTCGGTTCCGTCTGCTTCCAGAAGGAGATTGTCAATATGACTCTGCCTCAGCGCGTTTTCTCCAAGCACAGCGTCTGCCAGCTTCACATTGACATTGTTCACAGCCTTCTGTACACCAAGGCCTCTATACCTTTTTTCTCCGTCTCTCAGCTCAACTGCCTCAAATCTTCCCGTAGATGCGCCGGAGGGTACGATCGCCCTTCCTGTCACCCCGTCTTTTCCCACTATTCCTTCACCGACTGTCACTTCCACTTCCACAGTCGGATTTCCTCTGGAGTCTAATACTTCTCTGGCGTATACCTTTCGTATTGGTAAATAACGATACATGGCATTACCTCCTGCAATTTCTTCATACAAAACTAGTATTGTCTGGCTCCGGTAAAAATATGCCTTGACAAATTATTTTACGCTGTCAGGATTTATTCTGTGTTTCAAAAATTTTCCAGACGTTTGCAGGGTCCGTCACATCCTTCTCCGTAAGATCCGTAGTCTGAATGGCAAAAGCCTTCAGATCAATATCCGTCGCTGCCTCCTCCATGGCAGTTCCATCCGGCATTTTTTCGCCCTCAATCACATTGGCAAAAGTTACGGAACTGAAAAGCTCCGGTGTTGTGATTCCTTTTGCCAGCGCGGTGCAGGCAGACTCTGTGCCGTATACATATTTGTACTCATGGGCTACCACCACATTACTCTCATTTTTAATGTCTGCCGCATTTCCCATCCTTGTCCAGCCGCTGTTGACGGTCCAGGAATAAAGTTCCGTAAGTGCCTTTGGATTCCTGCTGCCGTCCTGGTTTGCAGTAATGACATCTGCCACCGGCACCTGTACTGTGACAAAGACAAAAGCGTCATTTATCCCCACATTGGTCACCTTAGGATCTTTGATCAGCTTTTATTGGGCGTGATATCCTGCTTTTCTTTCTCAGGCACAGCGTCCCACTTCGGTTCTGTCAGGGTAATATCCACTTTACCGATGGTTAAATGGTTTTTCACCTGTTCCCTGTCCGTAAAGTACGCCGCCGCACTTCCGGCCAAAAGTATGGCTGCCAGTGCCAGACATAAAAGAAATGCTTGTTTTTTACTCTTCCGTGTTATGTTTCTCATAATACGTTCCTCCTGAAATTTTCACTGTTTTTAATAAAATAAATAAAATCACACTGCCTGTTAAAAAAAATACGGCAAACTCTTCTGCGTTTTTCATAAACGCCTTTCCCACATACGGGACGCTAAACAAAACCTTACCTTTTATCTGGTGTACTCTCACCAAAGCCGCATCCGGCACCGGATTGGCATCCCCCTTTGTCACTATTCCCGCTTCTGTTCTTCGGACGATCCGGTGCAGGACCAATTCTCCGTCATTTCTTTCAAAAGCCAGAATGTCCCCCTGCTGCAGGTGATCGGCATCCGCGCGGAGATTTACCCAGGATATACTTCCCGTTTGAATGGCCGGTTCCATTGATCCGCTGACAACAACAAATGGACGAATACCGAAAATACATAAGGCTATGTTGGCTATCAAAAGCAGACAAAGTACCCAGTACAAGATTTCCCCTATGCGGTAACATGCTTTTTTCATTGTTTTCTCCATTTCCACACCGCATAGGCCGCAGCCGCAGATCCCAGACACAGAACCGCTGTCAAAAAGAGGGCTGTATCATCACCTGTTTTCGGGGAGCGTACTGTGGCTTTTTCTTTTGTCCAGTCTCCATCTCCCACAGCCTCCACAGTTACAACAATATCCAGGCTGTTCTCCGTGTAGTATTTTATGATATTTCCACTGCTGTCATATTTTGTATCCCACGCAGAAGGAATGGTAAAAGAACGGAAGATGTCTGTTTTCTCACCTTTTTTCAGTTTCTTCTCATAGTAATACCAGCCATCCTCCCGCCGTTTCCATTCTTTTGGCATTCCCTTTATCATATCCTCTGTGACGGGCAGCTTCACCTCCTTTCCCATGATCACTTCAATCTTAGCCCGAATCTCACATTCATTCTGCAGATTGGTGACTCTGGGAATCTTTATGATCTCCTGTCCGGGCATAACTGCCTCCAGGTCCTTCCAGGGTACTTCCCGGCCGTTTCTATCCAGGGTGAATTCTTCGAGCCTGATATCCACCTTTCCCCTGGCCTTTTCCAGACCTTCGGCCTTTTCTGCAAGGACAGGGACCGGAAGACTCAATCCTACAAACAGGAGGCAGATGCACAACAGCGGATGATATCTCTTTCTTTTCATACATTCCCCTCCTCTTTCCCTGTTTTTTTGTTCCTGTCAAAATGTTTCCATGCCTCCTGCCAGGCGTCTTTTAAAAACTGGCCCTGCTGGTAAGATTCCGCATAGACACTCAGGGAAAATCCCCGCTTTAACAATTCTTCCGGCGCATCCTCTGACACGGTGATCTGTCTCAGCAGTTCTGTAGTGATCTCTCCCATCTCCAGTGCGCTTTTGTAATAATAGTATCCATCCTCTGACTTTTCCCAGTTTTCTGAATCGATTCCCAGATGCAGATAGGGCAGGATTTCCTCATCATCCATAAGAAGCCTGCACCGTATAAAACAACTGGATTTGCCTTTGTTGGCAATCTGCACGCTTTTTGCTATGACCTCCCCGGGCTTTAACTCATCCGGGGGATGAAATTCCTCTGTGATCTCCAGATTGCTGTCACCCGGTCTGATTCGGTTGCTGCGCGCGTCCTGGTCACTGAAATAAGCACTCCCCACACCCACAGCCAGACCGGCTGCTGTCAGCAGAAGAATCAGCAGCAGCAGTGCCGCGGCTTCCTTCAGCCGTTCTTTTTTTCTGACTTCACTCATGTTCTTCCTTTTCCCTCTTCAAAATAATATTTTCACAGACAGACGTATCTGACCAGTCCTGCCATTCGTCTTTATGGTTGATAAAGACTGCGCGGCCGGCATCGTTTTGGATCAGGTCAAATACCACGGTATCTTCCTTCCTGGTGCCTCCTGTTATTTCTGTAATATCTTCCAGTGAATACCGCATAACTTCCATCTCATATGCCGTGTAGGTACCGGCTGGTAATTCCGTAAATGTGACAGTTTTTCGGATCCTACCATCACTGTTTTTCTCCTGTTCCGTATACTCCCTGGTAAATTCAGCAGTTCCATGCAGAATATGTGTCTTTCCTTCCAGATCCACCCCTTTAACCTCAAACAGAAAAATGGGGTTGCCGTTGGCAAAATTGATCTCATCCGCACGGATCTCTTTTTCCAGAATGAGTTTTACTTTTCTCGGTGTATTCCTGGCCGCAACCTCCAGGGTCTTTCCCGCGGATTCCTTATTTATAGAAAATGCGATCTTCTCATCGGACAGTTCGTATCCCTCCGGCGCAGTCTGCTCAATGAAGAAGTAACTGTTCCATGGTAAATTTTTGACTGTGATACATCCCTTATCATCCGTAGTGTATTCTCCTACTTTTTTGTTTTTACTTGTATAGAGATAAAAAACCGCACCTTTTAAGGTCTTGTCAGACTCTGATGATAATTTCTTCAAAGTCACATTTCCCTTTTTCACAGGCTCCTCTGAGCGGACGCTTTTCCGGTATACGGTCTGATTCAAATCCGTGTTTGTAAAGGTAACCGTATATGTATTTTTATCCAGGTTATATCCTTTTGGCGCGGTAACCTCCCTGACTGTATAAGTTCCTGTAGCAAGCGGTACGCTGGTGGCTTTCCCTGATGTATTTGTGGTCATTTTGTCCACCACGGTCCCTGCTTTATTTTTCACTTCATATACCGCACCGGAAAATTCCGCATTGCCCTGTGGTTTTGTTTCTTCGGTATCCTTGTCCGCTTTTTGAAGATCAATGTAGCAGCTTACCGCCTTTTTGGGAATCTGGGCTGTAACTGTCTTTTTATGTGCCGCGGAACCACCGCCGCCCTCCAGCATGGTCACCATCTGATATTTGGAATTACTGCTTTTATATACCCATCCCGCCAGATACAGGGAATGGTTTCCTGAGATTGTTGCTGTGACCTTGGCCCCTTTTTCCTGCAGCAGCAGATATTGTGTTTTGGGAATCCAGATCCGGAATGCGGACGCATCGCCGCTGTCCTTCCAGATCACGGTGGCACCGTTATCCGCCGTTCCCTTTTTGGATGTAATGTACTCGCTGCAGTCTGTGAGGCCGTCCGACAGGTTCTGGCTGATCCATTTTGTTGTGAAACCGGCCTTGCCGTTATAATCCTGAGCTGTCCAGGTCACACTGGAGTCAGACAATGCGTAGTCAAAATCTCTCCATCCGTCAGCAAACGGTGTGTAATAGGGGGGATGATTTGCATCATTTACCATCTTGTTGATGATGCTGTAGAATTGTTCTTTTTTAGATCCTTTGAGATGATTATAAAGTGTGTTCAGGGAGAATTCCCCGTTGACTATGTGGACAGCATACTGGGTGGCCAGTGCATCATATTTCCATCCGTATCCTGTCCTGTAATTTGGCCACAGGCTCTCTTGGCCCCAGTAGCGGCATCCCCAGTACATAAGATAGGCAATAGACGGTGACACACGCCCTGCTCCATCCCAGGTAATCTGCCCCTCCGGCGCATTGTGCTGATACTGCACACAGTAAAGAAGGCGCCACTTTCCCCGCATATCCTGGTTGTCAGAATCGCTGGAGTCCACATACTTGATCGAGACATTATACGGATCGTCCAGGCTTAAAAGGCCGGGGTCAATGGAACCTAAGGATTCCTGCCATCCCACCTGTATGGTACTGGTGGCCGCACTCCTCAGGTACATATCCGAGATTCTGGAATACTGTCCCGGTATCTGTTCCTCCAACAGCGGCCCGGATGTATCCTGTTCCGGCTGCGCCTCCTGTTCTGGCTGTTCCTCCTGCCCTGGCTGTTCCTCTTGTTCCGGCTGCGCCTCCAGTTCTGGCTGATTACCCTGTTCCGGCTGTGCCTCCTGCCCCGACTGTTCCTCTTGTTCCGGCTGTTTTTCCTGCTCTGGCTGATTACCCTGTTCCGGCTGCTTTTCCGGGTTTTCCTTTTTGTCCTTTTCACCGGGCGTACTGACATCCTCCGGCTGCTTCTGCGCAGAAGCAGAACCTGCAGGCTCTTCCAAACCGTCCGGCTTTTTCTGCCTGCCGGACTCTTTTGCACCTCCTTCAGCCATTAGACTGATCTCGGTTTCCTCACAGCTATCCTGCCCGTTTTTCTGTTTATATCCGGGTTCCAGGTCAGAATTTTCCTGCTCTTGTCTCTTTTGTACATATCCTTTGCCGGATATGTACTGTGTTTTCGGGTGACCGGCAGCTTTGTATATTCCCCGTGCCTCCACACCTGGATCACAGGACATTTCTTTCTGTTCTGCGGATGTACTACAGGCAGGCTTTTCCCCTCGCCCTGTCTCCAGACCGGAAATCTGGCCTGTTCCCGGCATCTGGCCGGATTCCATGTCTTCTTCATAGCCTGATGAGCTCTGATATTCTGTCTTTTCTCCTGTACATCCGTGTAATCCCACTTTTTTGCTGTGATCATTTTCTGCAACCTCCTTCTGAACTGCAGTTTTTTCTGCTCCTATGGACTTCTGTCCATATTCCTGTCCTCCTGACGATTTGGACGGAGGGCCTTTTCCCCCCGCTGCTGTCCCCACAGCCAAACCGTGTGCATCCGTATGCAGCATATCCCTGCCGTTTCCGGCAGAAATTGCCTGTGCACAGACAGCACAGGAAAAAAGGACTGTAAGAAGCCCTGCTGCCAGAACCTTCTTCCATTTTTTCATAAAAACAATGCCCCTTTCCGCTTCAGGGCGCAAAATTCCCCTATAAGGATCTTTTTACCCCTTCTGCTTTTACTTTACATTTGGAAACTTCGGCCGAACGGCCTTTTCAGATTTTCGGAATCGCTCCGAGATTTGATTTGTAGATAAATCATAGCATACGAAATTCATGAAAACAAGACGGAAACTTTCACAAATTCCCGTCTTGTTTTACCCTGCATTTTTGTTGAAATATTATTACCTGTCCCCGTTGAACTCCTTCACAGCCTCAATCATGGCAGCTATATTTTCAATTGGGGTATTGGCCTGTATGTTATGTATGGTATTAAACACATAGCCGCCGTCCTTTGAAAAGATCTCCAGTCTTTCCAGAACCTGTCTGCGCACTTCCTCCGGCCTGCCAAAGGGCAGTACCTGCTGTGTATCCACACCGCCGCCCCAGAATACAATGTCTTTGCCGTATGTATCTTTCAGTGTCTTAGGGTCCATTCCCTCTGCAGAACACTGCACCGGGTTGATGGCGTCGAACCCGCCTTCGATCATATACGGAAGAATGGGGAAAATACCCCCGCAGCAGTGTTTCAGTGTCTTCCACGTTGTGTGCTCATGCACCCAGTCATTCATCTTTTTATAATACGGCATATACAGGTCGCGGAACACTTCCGGGCTCATAAAAGGGCCTCTCTGGGTTCCGAAATCCGTACCGCAGATAAAGAGAATATCAATATCCGAACCAAATGCATCCCAATATTTCTTAAAACTCTCTATGGCAATATCTGTTCCCTTCTCAAAAACCTCTTCCACGTAATCCGGATAGAGAAGGGGCGCCATATACCATTCCTGAATGCTTCTGATTCCCCTGGGATTCTTCAGATTTGGTCCCGGTATATTATTGGCATCCCCAAGGCCAAAATAGCCTGGGCCTACCTGTATGGCCCTCTGTGAGCCTTTCACCTGAGCCAGCACTTTTTTGTGGTAGGCGATCTGTTCATCTGTCACATGGGTATAATCCTCCACGTTGTCATCCGGATTGGCCTCGTCCTCATCAAATTCCGGCGTGCGCGTAAGATTATCAAAGTAAAATCCATTGGCGGGCATGTGGCCGGACGGGGGCAGGGAATTATCTCCCTCCGGATAGACGAAATATCCGCCTTTTCCGTCATCCTTTACCACCGCATTGGAGGGAATCAACACAGTCTCTCCCCGGTATCTCCACTCTTTCCAGTCTGTATTGATATGTCCGTAAGTGTCCCCATAGTTATAAAGCTGCTGTACATCACATCCCAGGCAGTCTGCCAGATCCGGCTCCACAAAGGCTGTCATGGTGGACATGTCATTGATCTTCGGCGGACGGTACTCCAGCCCGTAATATGCCCGCAGATCCTTCAGCACAATGGCATTGATCATGGAACAGCACATTCCCCCAAAATCCACCGGCACTTTATCCGGCTGCCTGTGTTCAAACGCCGCGCGAACTCTCTCTCTTGATGTCATCCTTACCTCTCCTTTCCCGTACTTCAAAAAGTACGTCCCAACATGCGCAGTTTACCCATAATTAACAAATCGTGCGCATACAAAATAGTTTTCTCCCATGTCTCTGTAATTCCGTCTTGCTTGTTTCTAATTCATAATATATACTATTCTTATAGTTTTTTCACTACTCAATCATGCTCATTAATATACATTTTGTGCTGTCAGGAGGCTGCTTATGATATTGGAAAAAATACACGAAGAAGGCATGATACCGGGGGAACGGGGAATCATGAGCAAAAAAGGGATATACTTTCATTCCCCCTCCCCCTTTGCGAAGGAGCATCTCTTCTGCGTATACTGGGGAGCTGAATATCTCTGTGCACCGCCCTACCAGGTCAGCCGAAAGGGTCTGCACTCTTACCTTTTTTTCTGCATTTTGTCAGGGGAACTGCATTTTACATACAGGGATCACTCTTTCACAGCAGCTACCGGGGATATTGTTCTTTTAGACTGTATGTATCCCCACCACTATTACACACCCAAACAGGTAAGGTTCCAGTTTTTTCACTTTGACGGCAACATCACCTCTGACTACTGTGAATATCTCTACCAAAAAGACGGAGCACTGTTCCGTAATAAATCCGAGGCCGCGTTAACTTTCCAGCAGCTTTTGGATCAGCTCCGTCTTCCCCAGCCTGATGACCACCGTCTTTCCGCCCTGGTCCACACCCTGTTCGGTTCTCTGGCTGCCAAAATCCGAAAACCATTAAGCCCCTCCATTCAAAAAGCCTGCCTCTATCTGGAAACCCATTTCCAGGAGCCAGTGACCGTGGAGGACGCTGCCCGCCAGACAGCTCTGAGCAAATACCACTTTTCACGGGTATTCAAGGCCGAAACCGGCTCCTCTCCCCATGAGTACCTGTCCACCCTCCGACTCCGGCGGGCCAGGGAGCTTGTTATGGAGACCACACGCTCCATAGACGCCATCGCCGTGGAATGCGGTTTTTCCAGCACCTCCCACTTTATCCGCGCCTTTAAAAAAGACCTGGATTTCACTCCTGCTGTTTACCGCAAATTCTTCGACCCCTCCGGCTTTCAGAAATCCCCCTGATCCACGTACATCCTGTCCGGAAGACTGTTCCGGTACGGCAAAAAGAGCGCTGTTCCCTCCCGGTTCCTATAACCGTTTTGGGAAACAGCGCCCTTTCTCATTCAGGCATACTGAATCATTTATTTCCTGATCAGCAGAGATTTTCCAGTCATTTCTTTCGGCTGTTCCATCCCCATCATCTCAATCAGTGTAGGTGCAATATCTGCCAGGCATCCGCCTTCTCTCAGACCATAGCAGGGGTCTGCATTGACCAGAATGAACGGCACCGGATTCGTTGTGTGGGCCGTAAAGGTTTCCCCTGTCACATAGTCTTTCAACTGCTCTGCATTTCCGTGGTCCGCACAGATGAACATCTGGCCTCCCACTTCCTTCACAGCGTCCACGGCTCTGCCTACGCACTCATCCACGGCTTCCACTGCTTTGATCGCTGCCTCTTCCACTCCTGTATGGCCTACCATATCAGGGTTGGCAAAGTTGATGATGATCACATCATATTTGTCGGAGCGAATGGCCTCTGTCAGCTTGTCGCAGACTTCATAAGCGCTCATCTCCGGTTTCAGGTCATAAGTAGCAACCTTGGGTGATTTCACCAGGATTCTGTCTTCGCCCTCATTAGGCTCTTCCACACCGCCGTTAAAGAAGAAGGTCACATGCGCATACTTCTCTGTCTCTGCGATACGTGCCTGTTTCATGCCATGGGCAGCCAGGAATTCACCGAATGTATTGCTGATGGCTACCTTATGGAAAGCCACGTCTTTGTTCGGGATAGTCGGGTCATACTCTGTGAAGCATACATAGGTCAGATCCAGTCTCTTCTCTCTTGCGAAACCTGTAAACTCCTCATCACAGAAAGCTCTCGTGATCTCACGCGCCCTGTCAGGACGGAAATTAAAGAAGATGACAGAATCTTTGTCCCTGATGATTCCTACCGGCTGGCCGTCTTTTACAATGGCTGTAGGCTCTACAAATTCGTCAGTCTTCTCTGCCGCATAGGAGTCCTTGACAGCGCATACAGGGCACTCTGCCTGCTTGCCCTCTCCCTTAGTCATAACATTGTAGGCTCTCTCCACACGATCCCAGCGGTTGTCACGGTCCATAGCATAGTAACGTCCCATAACGGATGCCACCTGGCCAACACCCAGCTCTTTCATCTTGTCATTGAGCTCTTTGATATATTCTTTTCCTGCTGTGGTCGGAGTGTCACGTCCGTCCAGGAAGCAGTGTACAAATACTTTGGAAAGACCTTCTCTCTTAGCCAGCTCCAGAATACCATACACATGGGTATTATGGCTGTGCACACCACCGTCAGAAAGAAGTCCGAATAAATGCAGTGCTGAGCCGTTCTCTTTGGCATTGCGTACTGCCTTCAGCAGTGCTTCGTTCCGGAAGAAATCCCCGTCTTCAATCTCTTTTGTAATTCTCGTCAGCTCCTGGTAGACAATACGTCCTGCACCCATGTTCAGGTGACCCACCTCAGAGTTGCCCATCTGTCCTTCCGGAAGGCCCACGGCCATTCCGCTTGCATTGCCTTTTACAAAGGGACACTGGGATTTTAACTGGTCCATAACAGGAGTCTTCGCCTCGCATACAGCGTTTGCCTCACAATTATCATTCAGGCCATATCCATCGAGAATCATTAATACGGTTGGTTTTTTACTCATATTTTCTCTCCTTTATATGTCAAATTCCATTTCTGCATCTCATACCTTTTTCATTTTAACAGAAATCCAGAAATTTTCAATCCTAATTGCAAGATTTGGACGGATTTTGTTAAAAAAATGACAGGGCAGGATGATTTGAATTTATAATACTTTTGACAAAAAGTCCCTTAATCTCTGGTTTTTCGGATTTTCAAAAAATTCCTTTGGTTTGTTTTCCTCCTGGATCTTCCCCTCATCGATGAAGATTACCCTGGAAGCCACCTCTTTGGCAAATCCCATTTCATGAGTCACCACGACCATAGTCATTCCCGACTGTGCCAGTTCCTTCATAAGCTCCAGAACCTCCCCGACCATTTCAGGATCAAGGGCTGATGTAGGCTCGTCAAACAGCATAACATCAGGATTCATTGCCAGAGCTCTTGCGATGGCGATTCTCTGCTTCTGACCTCCGGAGAGCATTTCCGGATATGTGTCAGCCTTCTCCGGCAGCCCAACTCTGGCAAGCAGCTCGTCCGCTTTCTTTGACGCCTCACTCTGTGACATGAGTTTCAGCTTCACAGGCGCAAGCATGATATTTTCCTTCACAGTCATGTTAGGGAAAAGATTAAACTGCTGAAACACCATACCGATTTTCTGGCGATGGCGGTTAATATCCACCTTAGGATCTGTAATATCCGTACCTTCAAAGAGAATACTTCCCCCTGTAGGCACTTCCAGCAGATTCAGGGAGCGGAGAAAAGTGGATTTACCGGATCCGGAAGGTCCAATGACCGCAACCACTTCACCCTGGCGGATATCCGTGGTTATGCCGTCCAGCACTTTATTATCTCCGAAGGCTTTCTCAAGCCCCTGCACTTCCAGTAAAATGTTGTTATCGCTCATTGGTCCTCAACTTCCTTTCCAGCTTATTCATACATGCTGTTAAAATCATAACCAGTATCAAATAAATCAGCGCTGCTGCCAGCAGAGGCAGGAATGCGTTGTAGGTACGGCTCTGGATCAGCATAGCGCCCTTTGTCAAATCCATCATTCCGATGTAGCCCACAATGGAAGTCTCTTTTAAAAGCACGATCATCTCGTTGACCAGTGCCGGAAGTACATTCTTAAATGCCTGCGGCATGACAATGGACTTCATGGTCTGGGAATAATTAAGTCCCAGAGAACGCCCTGCTTCAAACTGTCCCTGATCCACTGACATAATACCGGAACGGACGATCTCCGCCACATAGGCGCCTGAGTTGATACCAAAAGCCAGGCCGCCCACCAGCACAGGGTCCAGAGAAAGGCTGCCGAAAATAACGAAGTTCATGATCAGCAGCTGGATCATGGTTGGTGTTCCGCGGATCACGGTCAGATAAATCTTAAATACGGCGTTTAAAACACCGAAGGAACCGTTTTTATCATGGCTGGAACGCACAATGGCCACCGCAAATCCGATGATGATACCGATGATCACTGCCAGAAGTGTGATGAGCAGAGTATTTTTCAAACCTTCCAGCAGCCACATATACCGGTCATCCTTGATAAAGTTGTTATAAAGCTGTTGTGAAATCCCTAATACACACATTTTTCCACCTGTCTTACTTTCTCCCGCAAGTAAAGCTGCCGGCAGGATTGTCAGCAGCTTTTCTTTTCATGGGTCATCTTTCAACTTATTTCTTTACTATGATTACCTGGCTTGCGTTTGCATACGTGTCTGTAAAATCAACGCTCTCCAGACGTTCTTCGTTTACTGTCATGCCGGCTGCACCGAAGTCTGCCTTTCCGGACTGTACTGCAGGAAGGATGGCGTCAAACTCCATATCGGACACTTCCAGCTCATAACCCAGCTTATCACAGATTGCCTGCGCGATATCCACATCGATACCTACGATAGCCTCACCGTCATGATACTCCCACGGCTCAAACTCCGCGTTGGTAGCCATCACAAGCTTTCCTTTGGAACGATCTGCATCTGCCGGTGATTCATAGGGATTTTTACCCGCCTCATCACCGATATAATTGTTTACTATATCGGAAAGAACACCTTCCTCCTCCAGCTCGCCCAGAGCTTTATTAAATGCATCTTTCAGCTCTGTGTTGCCTTTTTTCATGCTGATGGCATACTGCTCGTCTTCAAACTGGTTCTCAATCATTTTCAGGTCATCATTCAGCTCAACGAACTTCTTGGCCGGCTCTGTATCGATCACCACACAGTCGATCTGGCCTTTTTTCAGCGCCTGGATTGCCTGAGCGCCTTTGTTATAACGCTTTACCTCTTTTGCGCCGATTGACGCCTCTGACACTGTGGTATCACCTGTTGTTCCAAGCTGAACGCCGATAACGGCATCCTTTAAATCCTCTTTTGACTCAATCTTCTTTGTGCTGCTGCCGCATCCTGCCAAAGACAGTACCATGGCAGCAACTAAAGCTGCTGCTGCTAATTTTTTCATTTTTCTCTCTCCTTACGCATTCATTTTTATGCATTTTTAATGTATATTATGTATTTTTATTCAACTGATTAGCATTATATCAGCTTTGCAGGCAAATTTCAACAGAAAAACTGCAAAAACAAGATACACATTCACACCTTCCCGCGCCGCAGTGATGCTGTTGTGCACACAGAGAGCACCAAATATTTCCGGATATAGCTGCGGCCGAAGCTTCCGCTCCGGCCGTCTTTCGTCAGTACACCACAATCGGTGTATTCACCTCAATATTATTATAGATCATCTGCACCGCATCTATGGGTGTATTGACACATCCGTGAGAACCATTGGACAGATAGATATCGCCTCCAAAAGCATCTCTCTTTACAAGGTCATGGATTCCCACGCCTCCGTTAAATGGCAGCCAATAGTTAACCGGCTCTTCATAGTCAATACTTCCGTCCGGTTTTTTGCCCACCAGAGTGAAAGGACTCTTTTTATCTTTCAGATTCCAGACACCCCCTGCCGGTGTTGCATGTCCTGTGTTGGGATTGCCGGTCACGACCGGGGTATCCACAATAAGACTGCCGTTTTTATAGAACCACATATGCTGCTGGGAAATGGATATCTCCACATAAGTACCGTCAATCTCATTGCCGTCATGCTTCTGTGCCTTGTACAGCCAGGTCACTTCCAAGGTTGTGCTCTCCCCTGCATTGAGAGTATTCATCAGAGACTCTGTAGTCTTATCCTGCCATAACTGCCAGCCATAGTCGCCTCCGGTAAGATGGACCGTACTTCCGCCTGTAGTAACAAAGTCCCTTGCTTTGCCCTTTGTGTTGTATACTGCGGAAAGATCGATAATATACTGCTTCACAGTAGGTTCATCAAAATAATAATTGCCTGCATCGTCTTTCTTCAGCCAGGATTTCAAAAGGTCCCTTGTGATGGTTTCCTGTCCATGCCCAAAGTCCAGAACGATCTGCATGGTGGTCAATGCATTCAGCTTATCTCTTTCCTGGGTCAGCCCCGGGTCATCCTGCCGCACTGCCGGTGCCTGATAACAGCCTGACTCTTCTAAGGAGACTTCTCCTTTTCGTCCGTTAACGGCATCCTTGATGGCTTTTACTGTCTTTTCCTGATCCAGCGTATTGCCTTCCACCTCAGGAACGATCTGATATGCTTCCCCTGTATCCTCCAGATAAGCATCCTGCGGCGCTGTCATATTCTCCGGCTTGAGACAGGCCAGGCTGCTGATGACCGTGTCAAGACTTGCCTCATCATAAGAATTATCCAGACTCACCTCATAATTCTTGTCTTTTGTCAGGCTGAAGATCCACAGCCAGGCGTTCTGGTCCTCCATAAGCTTTTCCAGTTCACCGTCGTCCTTATAAGTCAGCTTAATATCTGCCGCCTGGATCACATCCTGCTTATCCTCTTTCTCTTTGATCGTCAGAGAATATGTCTCCGCCTCTTTTTTAATGATCTCCTTGATGTAGTCCACAGATTTTTCACTGCAGTCATATCCGTTGATGGTAGTGCCGCTGTAGAACTTGTCCTGGTAATAATAGCCCACAGCACAATAGATACCCACCACTGCCAAAAGCAGCACGATCAGAAGCGCCAGCAGTATCCTTTTGACGACCTTGCTTTTTCCCTTATTCTTTTTTTCTGTTTTCTTTTTTTCATTCGTTTTTTTACTCATTTTCACACCCTTAATTATTAGACGCATTTCTCCCCTAAAAAGTTTCACATGAATTATTTTAACGCAAAATACGACAAAAAGGAAGAGGTTTCAGGCACACACTTGAAATTTTAGGAAATTTTCATTATGATGTTAATAAAACGAAACAGTTTTGGAAGAGATTTGAAATGTTTGGAGGAAAATCGCTGATGAACCAGCCTGACGAATATAAAAATTGTTCACTCTGCCCAAGGAACTGCCATGCAGACCGTCATTTGCGTAAAGGTTACTGTCAATGTACCGACAGGCTCACGGCCGCAAGAGCTGCCCTGCACCACTGGGAAGAGCCATGTATCAGCGGCACCAACGGCAGCGGCACTGTATTTTTTACGGGCTGTACGCTCCGCTGCTGTTTCTGCCAGAATTATTCCGTAAGCAGTGAAGGCTTTGGAAAGGAGATCACAGAGGAGAGGCTGTCCGAAATCTTCCTGGAACTGCAGGATGCCGGTGCCCACAATATCAATCTGGTGACAGCCACCCAGTACCTGCCTTCCGTCCTGCCTGCCCTTGACAGGGTAAAGGACCGCCTGCATATTCCCGTTGTGTACAACTGCGGAGGATATGAAAAACCGGAAACCCTGGCACGCCTCAGGGATTATGTGGATATTTATCTGCCGGATCTAAAATATTATGATTCCGCGCTCTCCATGCGCTACTCCATGGCCCCCGATTATTTTTCCGCCGCGTCCAAAGCCATACCATATATGATAGAGCAGACAGGTGCTCCCAGATTTGACGATAACGGACTTTTGAAAAGCGGTGTCATCATCCGCCATATGGTCCTCCCCGGCTGTCGAAAAGATTCCATCCGGCTGCTGCACTGGATCAAGGAAAATCTTCCGGACAACCACTATCTCATCAGCCTGCTGAGCCAGTTTACCCCATTCTATAAAAGCAGCGGGTATCCTGAGATCAACCGCAGGATCACAACTTATGAATACGAGAGCGTACTGGAGGAGGCTGTCCGTCTTGGGCTCACAGACGGATATATGCAGGAAAAAAGCAGTGCCAAAGAGGAATACACCCCGCCCTTTGATCTGGAGGGGATATAGACAGCGTCAAAAAAGCCTTCCCCGTGTTTACCGTGGAAGGCTTTCTTTCTGCTGTTACATATTATTTGTAGTTCACAATCTGTCCGAATTCCGGTTTCAGGGAAGCGCCGCCTACTAAGCCGCCGTCAATATCGTTCTGAGCGAACAGTTCCGGAGCTGTCTTGGCATTTACGGATCCGCCGTACTGGATGCGGATAGCTTCTGCAGTCGCCTCGTCATATACTTCAGCGATGCATGCACGGATACCTGCACAAACTTCCTGTGCCTGCTCTGTGGTAGCTGTCTTACCTGTTCCGATAGCCCAGATCGGCTCGTAAGCGATCACTGCTGTCTTAGCCTGGTCTGCTGTTACGCCCTGGAATCCAACTTTCACCTGCTGACGGATGAAGTCCATGGTCACGCCCTGCTCTCTCTGCTCCAGAGTCTCGCCGCAGCACATGATCGGAGTGATTCCATGCTCAAATGCTTTCAGCATTTTTTTATTTACAGTCTCGCTTGTCTCTGCGAAGTATTCTCTTCTCTCAGAGTGGCCTAAAACAACATATTTTACACCGGCATCTGTGAGCATGCCCGGAGCGATCTCACCTGTGTAGGCACCTTTCTCCTCATAGTACATATTCTCAGCGCCAACCTGGATGTTTGTGCCTTTGCAGGCTTCTACAACCGGAAGGATATCAATTGCCGGTACACAGAATACTACGTCAACTTCCTCGTTTGCTACCAGAGGTTTTAATGTGTTTACTAATTCAACAGCTTCGCTGGGAGTCATATTCATCTTCCAGTTACCAGCAACAATTTTTCTTCTTGCCATGACTTTATTTCCTTCTTTCACTTATTCTTTATCTGCAACTGTCCAGTGTTTTCACAGTTACTTTTATTTATCATTAGCTGCTGCCACGCCCGGCAGTTCTTTGCCCTCTAAGAATTCCAGGGAAGCGCCGCCTCCTGTGGAAATGTGGGTCATCTTGTCACCATATCCCAGGATATTGACAGCCGCTGCAGAATCACCGCCGCCGATGATGGTGGTAGCGTCTGTTTCAGCCAGTGCTTTTGCAACTGCTTCTGTACCATGAGCAAAATTCGGCATCTCGAAACATCCCATCGGTCCGTTCCATACAACAGTCTTAGCATCTTTTACAGCGTCACAGAAGATTTTCTCTGTCTCAGGTCCAATATCCATGCCTTCCCAGCCGTCCGGGATCTCGCCGCGTTTTGCAACCTGGATGTTGCAGTCATTGGAGAAATCATCACCAATACGGTTGTCCACCGGCAGTAAAAGTTTCACGCCTTTTTCCTCTGCCTTTTTCATCATATCCAGTGCATACTGCAGATAATCGTCTTCACAGAGAGACACGCCAATGTGTCCGCCCAGAGCTTTTGAGAATGTGTAGGACATTCCGCCGCCGATGATCAGAGTATCTACTTTATCAAGCAGATTGTCGATCACAGAAATCTTACTGGAAACTTTAGCGCCGCCAAGAATTGCAACAAACGGTCTGTTTGGGTTGTCCACGGCATTTCCCAGGAAGTCGATCTCTTTCTGCATCAGATATCCGACAACCGCAGTATCTACAAACTGAGTCACACCGACATTGGAGCAGTGTGCTCTGTGGGCAGTACCAAATGCGTCATTTACAAATACATCGCACAGAGATGCCAGCTCTTTGCTGAATGCTTCTCCGTTCTTTGTCTCTTCTGCACGGTAACGTGTATTTTCCAGTAAAACAACATCTCCGTCTTTCATTGCCTGGACAGCAGCTTTTGCATTCGGTCCGACTACTTCCGGGTCTGCTGCAAATTTCACTTCCTGGCCCAGTAATTCTGACATTCTCTTGGCAACAGGAGCCAGAGATAACTCCGGTTTTGCTTCTCCCTTAGGTTTGCCCAGATGAGAGCACAGGATTACTTTTCCACCGTCAGCAATCAGCTTCTTGATAGTGGGAAGGGCTGCCACCAGACGGTTTTCATCTGTGATCTTACCTTCCTGAAGGGGAACGTTGAAATCACAGCGGACTAAAACTTTTTTTCCTTTTACGTTGATGTCATCAACTGATTTCTTGTTGAGCATTGGATGATGCCTCCTTTAATATTTGTTCTTGTTAAATAACAGAATGGACAAAAGGAGCCCGGTCCAAAATAGACCGGACCCCTTAATGAGTCTTTATTTGTAATATTATTTCTCTAATAATTTTCCGAAGTATTTGATTGTTCTTACCATCTGGCTTGTGTAAGAATTCTCATTGTCATACCAGGAAATAACCTGAACCTCAGTTGTGCCATTGTCTAACGGCAGAACCATTGTCTGGGTTGCATCAAACAGAGAACCGTATTTCATACCGATGATATCGCTGGATACGATTTCGTCTGTGTTGTATCCGAAGGACTCTGTAGCCTGCTCTTTCATGATTGCGTTAACCTGATCTACAGTTACAGTTCCGTCAACAACTGCTGTCAGAATTGTAGTAGAACCTGTAGGGGTCGGAACACGCTGAGCAGATCCGATCAGTTTGCCGTTCAGTTCCGGAATAACCAGACCGATTGCCTTTGCAGCACCTGTGCTGTTCGGAACGATATTAACTGCAGCTGCACGAGATCTTCTTAAATCGCCTTTTCTCTGCGGTCCGTCCAGTGTCATCTGATCGCCTGTGTAAGCATGGATTGTGCACATGATACCGGATTTGATCGGAGCCAGGTCGTTTAATGCTTTTGCCATCGGAGCCAGGCAGTTTGTTGTACAGGAAGCTGCGGAGATGATGTTGTCATCTTTTGTCAGTGTCTCATGGTTTACATTGTAAACGATGGTCGGAAGGTCATTTCCAGCCGGAGCGGAGATAACAACTTTCTTAGCACCTGCTTTGATATGAGCTTCTGCTTTTGCTTTGGATGTATAGAAACCTGTACATTCCAGAACAACATCTACACCGATTTCTCCCCAAGGAAGTTCTTCAGCGTTAGCTTTTGCGTAGATTTTGATTTCTTTGCCATCAACTGTGATGGAATCTTCACCTGCTGTTACTGTATCGCCAAGTGCATATCTTCCCTGTGTAGAGTCATATTTCAGTAAGTGAGCTAACATTGTCGGAGATGTTAAGTCATTGATTGCTACAACTTCAAATCCTTCTGCTCCAAACATCTGTCTGAAAGCCAGACGTCCAATACGTCCAAATCCATTGATTGCTACTTTTACTGCCATGTTATTCATTCCTCCTAAAAGTGTTTGTATTCCGTGAGGTTTCTATTAAGATTGTTAAAGAAACATCAACCTATTTGATATTGTACCTAATCTGAGACAAAAATTCAAGCATAAAATGAAAAATCGTACCAGTTTTACATTCTCTTTATGTACAATTCCCTCTCTTTCCTATATAATTAGGGCAGCAAATGAAAAGGAGATGTCATCTATGTACGCAGATTATCACATGCACACATCATTTTCCAGCGACAGCGAAGCTCCTATGGAGCACATGATCCTCGGTGCCATTCACAGAAATGTGCCCCGGGTCTGCTTTACAGAGCATATGGATTTCGATTTTCCCACAGGAGAGTTTGATTTTCTTGTGGATATGCCGGCTTACCGGGAAAAACTTCTGGAACTCAGAAAAAAGTATGAAAATAAAATAGAGATAAATTTCGGTATCGAGCTTGGACTCCAGCCCCATCTGACCGGGAAACTGCCGTCCTTCGCAGCCGGTTACCCCTTTGATTTTGTCATCGGCTCCGTGCATGTTGCGGACGGATGTGACCCCTATGACAGGATATTTTTTGAAAACCGCAGCGAGGAGGAGGCATACCGCAGCTATTTTACCTGCCTTTTGGAAAACTTAAAAGTCTTCTCCTGTTTCGATGTATGCGGTCACATTGACTATGTGGTTCGCTACGGCCCCAACCGCAACCTGTATTATACCTATGAAAAATACAGAGATATCCTGGACGAAATTCTCCGCGTTCTGGTGCAGAAGGGCATCGGACTGGAATGCAACACCGCGGGGTTCAAATACGGTCTCGGGCATCCCAATCCCACGGAAAAGATATTAAGCCGCTACCGGGAACTGGGAGGCGAAATCCTCACCCTTGGCTCTGACGCTCATGCGCCGGAACATATAGCCTATGACTTTGAGCGCGCAGGGGCATTGTTAAAGGAATGTGGTTTTCATTATTATACGGTTTTCAGGAACAGAAAACCGGAATTTCTTCCATTGTAAGAGAAATTCCGAAATCTTACAGCCAGATCACCTGGCTGCCATATACGATCTTAGGAATGACAGTGCGGTAAATGCTGTCCAATTCCTCCCTGCAGCGTATCTGTATCTCCTCTTTTTCGGCTGCAGCGGAGGACTTTCCTAAAATTCTGTATTCCACCCCAAAGAGGCGGCAGGTGTTCCGGGAATCAAAAAATCCATTCTTTTCGTAAAAGCGGATTCTTCTTCTGCGGACCTGCAGTTCCTCTTCCCGGGCTGCAAAGGATGGGTCTTCGGTCTCTGCCATGATGATATACCCCTCGTTCTCCCGTACGGCTTCTTTATCGCTGTACATGTCTCTTTTATCTAAAATAGACTGAAGTGCCAGAAGACATGCACTCCCATACCCTCTGCCTCTCACAGACGGCAGCACTGCCAGATAATCGATCAGGTATGCCCTCCCGGAGGGTGCCTTTATCAAAAACGCATATCCTGCCAGTGCATTCCCGTCATAGAACCCATACCCATCCCCTCTGCCGCTCTCTGTCAGCGCCAGAATACTTTTCAGAGGTTTGAGTTCTGACCTTGGAAAATCTTTCTTCATGTAGGTTTTATATATGTACCGAATGCTTTCATTATCCAGTCTCTCTGCTCTCACATTCATCTAATCCTTACCTCCCGGTTAAAACCCAATATTTCGGCCGCGTGTTCTGCATACGATCTGTACCGGCCCAAAGAAAAAACTGCCCGGAAAACAGCTTCATGCAAAAACTGTCTCCCGGGCAATTTTATACTCCAAAAAAGTCATAAAATAATGCCGCCTCCGGCTACATATTCTCCGTCATAAAAGACAACTGCCTGTCCCGGAGTGATGGCCCTCTGGGGTTCATCGAAGATCACCCGAATCTTGTCTTCCTCTTCTCTGTGTATGACAGCAGAAGCACCTCTGTGGTTATACCGGATTTTAGCCATAACATGCATGTCCTCTTTCAGGTCAGGAATGGACATAAAGTTAATCCGGTTACAGATCAGTTCTCTTTGGAACAGGTCCTCATTTTCTCCGATCACCACCTCGTTGCTTTCAGGACGAATCTCTGTCACAAAGACAGGATGTCCCATTGCCAGGCCCAGGCCTTTTCTCTGACCAATGGTATAATGGGTGATCCCTTTATGGCGCCCGATCACCGTACCGTCTGCCAGCACGTAGCTGCCCTCTTCTATCTTATGCTCTGTATTCTCCTCGATAAATCCGGCATAGTCCTTGTCCGGCACAAAGCAGATTTCCTGGCTGTCCTTCTTCTTCGCCACGGGAAGGCCAATCTGTTCCGCTATTTTTCTGATCTCATCCTTCTCATAGAATCCAACAGGCATAAGCGTGTGTGAAAGCTGGAACTGGGTAAGATTATAAAGGGCATAGGTCTGGTCTTTTCCTGTGGCATCCGACATTTTCAGAGAATACCTGCCGCTGTCTGTCTGCACAATCTTGGCGTAATGGCCTGTGGCAATGTAATCCGCACCGATCTCCATGCTCCTTTTGAGAAGGGATTCCCATTTTACATAACGGTTGCAGGCAATACAGGGGTTGGGTGTGCGGCCTTTTAGATATTCCTGAATGAAATAGTCAATGACATTTTCTCTGAACTCATGTTTGAAGTTCATGACGTAGTAGGGAATCTCCAGCATGTTCGCCACTCTTCTGGCATCGTCCACTGCGCTCAGGCCGCAGCAGCCGCCGTTCTCCTCCTGTGCCGCATTGTCCTCATCCTGCCAGATCTGCATGGTGACTCCAATGACATCATATCCCTGTTCCTTCAGCAGATAGGCCGCCACTGAGGAGTCCACACCGCCGGACATCCCCACAACTACCTTCTTTTTTTCCATTAATACTCTTCCTCTTCTTCCCCTTCAGAAATATCGCTTTTTGGCTTATCCAGACCCTCGATCTTAATTCCGTGCTTTTCCGCATAATCCCAGAGTGCTGCATGGATCGCTTCCTCAGCAAGCAGGGAGCAGTGTACTTTTACCGGGGGAAGGCCGTCAAGAGCCTCCATAACCGCTTTATTTGTCACCTGCAGGGCCTCCTGAATGGTTTTGCCCTTCACAAGCTCTGTAGCCATACTGCTGGTTGCCACTGCGGCGCCGCAGCCGAAGGTTTTGAATTTACAGTCCCGGATGATTCCGTCCTCATCAATATCCAGATACATTCTCATAATGTCTCCGCATTTTGCATTGCCTACGGTTCCGACACCGCTGGCGCCTTCAATCTCTCCTACATTTCTCGGGTTCTGAAAATGGTCCATTACTTTTTCGCTGTACATAATTTATTTTCCTCCATAATTTGTCTTTTTTGATCTTACGCTCTGTTCTGTTTCTGTTTTTTTATGAAATCTTCATATAACGGGGAGAGTTCACGCAGACGGTTTACAATCTCCTTGATCTGGTCCAGTGTGTAGTCCAGATCTTCTTTTGTTGTCTCCTCGCTGATGGTCATTCTGAGAGAACCATGGGCAATCTCATGAGGCAGACCGATGGCCAGCAGTACATGGGACGGGTCCAGGGATCCGGAGGTACATGCAGAGCCGCTTGACGCCGCGATCCCCTTCATATCCAGCATAATGAGCAGGGACTCACCCTCAATGAACTGGAAGCTCACATTAATGTTGTTCGGCAGACGTCTTTTGGCGTCACCGTTGAGGCGGACATAGGGAATCTCATTTAAGATTCTGCCGATAAAGTAATCCCTCAGCTCTATCTCTTTCTTCGTACGCTCCTCCATGGTTCTGGCTGCGCGCTCTGCTGCCACACCGTATCCCACAATGGCCGGCACGTTCTCTGTACCTGCTCTTCTCTTTCTCTCCTGAGCACCGCCGTGTACAAAACTGCGGATCTTTACGCCTTTGCGGATATATAAGAAACCAATGCCCTTTGGTCCGTTGATCTTATGTCCGCTGGAGCTTAACATATCAATGTTCATCTCATCCACATGAATCGGGACCTGTCCGAATGCCTGTACCGCATCTGTGTGGAATAATATATTGTGTTCTTTGGCGATCATTCCGATCTCTTTGATGGGCTGGACAGCGCCGATCTCATTGTTTGCAAACATAATGGAGATCAGGATCGTCTCCGGTGTGATGGCTTCTAAGAGATCATCCAGCTTTACGATACCATTCTCATCCACATCCAGATAGGTCACCCTTGCTCCGCGTTTTTCCAGATATTCGCAGGTGTGCAGAATAGCGTGATGCTCTATCTTCGTGGTGATGATATGGTTTCCTTTGCTTTTGTATGCTTCAAATGCCGCTTTCAAAGCCCAGTTATCCGCTTCACTGCCGCCTGCTGTAAAGTAAATTTCCTCTGACTTTGCGCCCAGCACCTCTGCGATCTGTTCTCTGGCTTTTGTGATCGCCTCTTTGCTTCTCTGTCCGATCTCATAGATGCTGGATGGATTTCCGTAGCTCTCTGTGAAGTACGGAAGCATGGCATCTACAACCTCCTGTGCTGTTTTTGTTGTTGCTGCATTATCCAGATATATTGTTGTCTTCATAATTCCTCTCTCCTAATTGTCACATTTTTGCACCTGAATCTGCCCCTTATCCCGCATCCTGCGGCTTTCCTCTACGAGCTGATCCAGCATGATGGAATCTACAGTTTCTTTTATACTATTATTGATACGCTGCCATACATAGCGGGTGACGCACAAATCCGCACCCTGGCAGCTATGTTCTCCTCCTCCATTACAGGTAACGGCATCCAGACTGCCCTCCAGCGCCCGAAGGACATCCCCTACGGATATCTCACCGGCAGGTCTGGCAAGCTTATATCCGCCCTGTGCACCGCGGACGCTCACTACCAACCCGGCACTCTTTAACTTGCGCACCAGCTGTTCCAGATAACTGTCAGAAATGTTCTGGCGTGTGGCAATGCTCTGTATGGAAACAGCCTCAGATTCGCTGTATAAAGCCAAATCGATCAAAGCTCTCAAGCCGTACCTTCCTTTGGTTGATAATTTCAAATCATCACCATCCTTTTCAAATTCCGACTGTTTTACTCGGATTTGATTGTAGAATATCATTCTTATCCTGTTCTGTCAAGATACTTTTTGGAATATATTGTGAAAAAGGCTATAAAAGTTACTATTGCTCTCTCTGCGGATAGTGACTATAAAGGACTTCTTATGGATAACAAACATATTTTGCTGAAAGGAACACTCATCCTGACCCTGGCTGGTTTCCTTACAAAAATCCTTGGGTTTCTCTATAGAATATTCCTGTCGCAGACAATTGGTGCACAGGGGATGGGTATCTACCAGCTTATCTTTCCCATCCACACCCTCTGTTTTGCACTGACAGTCGGAGGAATCCAGACCGCGATCTCCCGCTTCGTGGCTGCCCGGGTAGCTTTAAAGGATGAACAGGGCGCCCGTGATATTTTTCTCATCGCCACTTCCCTGTCCATGGCCATATCTTTTGCCGTCACCTTTTTGCTGTACCGACATGCCTCCTGGTTTGCCGTACATATCCTGCTGGAGGAACAGTGTACAGACCTGCTCCGTGTCTCCTCCCTGTCAATTCCCATGGGAACTTTTCATTCCTGTGCCTACGGCTACTATCTGGCCAGGAAGAAGACAGGAATCCCGGCCTGGTCGCAGCTTGTGGAGCAGACAGCGCGCATGAGCGCAACCTACCTTCTCTACCTGGTGTGGACCGGGGAAGGGCATCCGCTCACACCCATGCTGGCTGTTGTGGGGCTTTTCGCGGGGGAACTGGTCTCCATGCTGTTCTCTCTGTTGTTCATTCTGTGGGATTACAGAAAGTATCATTACCAAATCAGCAATATCCATGCGCCGGGTAAGGATTTAAAGGACATTGTGTCTTTGTCTCTGCCCCTTACAGGAAACCGGCTCTTTATCAATATCCTGCACAGTATGGAGTCTGTGCTGATCCCCGGGCATCTGCGGCTTTTCGGCATGGACAGCGCCTCCGCACTCTCCATCTACGGGGTGTTAAACGGTATGGCACTGCCGCTCATACTGTTTCCCTCCGCGATCACCAACGCTGTCTCAGCCATGCTTCTGCCCTCTGTGGCACAGGACCAGGCAGTGGGGAATTATAAGAATATACGGAGAAGCATTTTTACCACCACCCGCTACTGCCTGCTGCTGGGTTTCCTCTCCACCGCCTTTTTTTATTTTTCCGGTGATTTTCTGGGGCTGTTTTTATTCAAAAATGAGTTCGCAGGGACTTTTATCAAAACGCTTTCCTTTATCTGCCCCTGCCTGTATCTCTCCAGCACGCTGAGCGGAATCTTAAACGGTCTGGGGGAGACGGGAAAATACTTTGCCCAGAACCTGTTAGGCCTCTCCATCCGCCTGCTCTTTGTTTTTTTCGTGATTCCGCGTTTCGGTATTCTGGGGTATCTGTGGGGGCTTTTGATCAGTGAATTGGCAATCACGCTCCTCACTTTATTTTTCTTAAAAGATTACATGAAAACAGCGCCGGGTGAATAAACCCGGTGCTTTTCGCACCCGGGAAAAGATCCCCCCCAGACTCCCGTACCATGCAGTTCTAATCTTTACCGCTTAGACGCTTTAAAGCAAAAAATTACCCAAAACTGTCGACAACCGGAAAGTTTTGTATTATAATAATCAACTAGAACGTGTTTGAAAATTGCTTTCGGCAAGATGTGCGGCGTACAGACTGCCGGAATAAATTTTCAAACACGCTCTGGAAAGTCAAACAAAGGAGATAATTATGAGTTTCAAATTCGTAAAACAGCTTCCCTCTCCGGATGAGATCAAAGCACAGGCACCCGTGTCCGAAGAGTTGAAACAGATAAAAGCTAAAAGAGACAAAATGATCAGCGATGTCATCACAGGTGCTTCCGACAAATTCCTTGTCATCATCGGCCCCTGTTCTGCAGACAATGAAGATTCTGTATGTGACTACACCAACCGCCTTGCAAAGCTTCAGGATAAAGTGGAAGACCGTCTGGTGCTGGTTCCGCGTATATACACCAACAAACCGCGTACTACAGGGGAGGGCTATAAGGGCATGCTCCACCAGCCGGACCCTGAGGCAAAGCCGGACGTACTGGCAGGCATTCTGGCCATCCGCCACATGCACATCCGTTCCCTGCAGGAGACAGGGCTCAGCTCCGCGGATGAAATGCTGTACCCGGACAACTACCACTACTTATCTGACCTGCTCTCCTACGTGGCGATCGGAGCGCGTTCTGTGGAGAACCAGGAGCACCGTCTCATGGTAAGCGGCCTTGACGTTCCTGTGGGTATGAAAAATCCCACCAGCGGGGACTTCTCTGTTATGCTCAACTCCGTGGTTGCCGCACAGCAGGGACATGACTTCATCTCCAGAGGATGGGAAGTCAAGACAGAGGGCAATCCCCTCACCCACACCATCCTGCGCGGTGCTGTGAACAAACACGGCAATACCCTGCCCAACTATCACTACGAGGATCTGCAGCTTCTTCTGGAAATGTACAATGACCGTGACCTGGAAAATCCGGCAGTCATCATTGACGCCAACCATGCCAACTCCGGCAAAAAATACGAACAGCAGGTCCGCATTGTCAAAGAAGTGCTGCACAGCCGCCTGGTATCCCGTGATATCCGCCATTTGGTAAAAGGTGTCATGATTGAAAGCTACCTGGTATCCGGCTGCCAGAAGATCGGCCCTGACCATATCTATGGAAAATCCATCACAGACCCCTGCCTTGGCTGGGAGGAGACAGAGAAACTCCTCTATACCATCGCGGAACTGTGTTAAATTATCGGAAAGCCACGCTTTTTGAACTTTCCGATGTTCAAAAACAAAAGGCATTTGCTTCCGAACATCACACTCGGAGGCAAATGCCTTTCCTGTTTCTCCTGCCAAAAAGAAAGAACCCGAAAACTCATATCTTTTCAGGTCCTCTATTTTCTCGGATGCGCTTTCAGATACACATCCCTGATTTTATTCACATTCATATTCAGATAAATCTGGGTGGTGGATATATCAGAATGTCCCAGCATTTCCTGTACACTTTTCAGATCCGCACCGTTCTGCACCAGATGGGCTGCAAAGGAATGCCGCAGCGTATGTGGTGTGATATCCTGCTGAATCCCGGCAGAAGAGGCATAGGTCTTCAGCACCTTCCAGAATCCCTGCCGGCTCATAGGTTTTCCGGAACAATTAACAAAGAGGCAGTCGCTTTCCTTATGGCTTAAAAGCTCCTCCCTTGCCTGCTCCAGATACTCCTTCACCGCCTTCTTCGCCGCGTTTCCGAAAGGTATTACCCTCTCCTTCTCGCTGGCCTCGCAGGTGATGTATCCCAGTTTTAAATTTATATTCTCCAGCTTCAGTCCGATCAGCTCACTGACCCGGATTCCTGTGGCATATAAAAGCTCCAGCATGGCTTTATCCCGGACACCCTTGGCTGTATTTTCCTTTGGCTGGTTCAACAACAAATCGACTTCTTCTACAGTAAGAATCCCAGGCATCTTCTTTTCGATCTTAGGCGCCTTCAATATGTCTGCCGGATTCTCCGAAAGCATTCCCTGCTGGCAGCAATACTGAAAAAAAGCGCGCATAGACGCGATACTCCTGGAAATGGTGGAAGCAGCGAACTTCTCCCGCTCCAAATACATCTCATAAGAATTCAGATTCGTGGCAGTCACATCCTGAACCCTGTCCACTCCTTCGTTCCTCAGAAACTGATCCATCTTTCGCAAATCCCGCTCATAGGATACTTCTGTATTTTTGGAAGTGCCTTTGGTGTTATGTAAATAGGCTATAAACTCTTCAATCTCGCACTTCATGTATGATTATCCCTCGTTAAGTTAATTGTAAAAGGCCATACCTTTCCAAATCATAATGAAATTATATATCAACTTCCATAGAAAAAGCAAACGGATTTTTCCAAAGTTTTTCTTGTTTTTCAGGCTTTTTTTACATTTCCACAACATATCGAAAAAGCTCTATTTATGTCTACCAGATGTGGTAAATTTGAAATTGTTAATATTTTGTTAATTTTTTATAAAAACCTCTCAATTACAAAACTCAGCACATTTTGGTTGACATAACTTTCCATAAAAAGAGCCAGCAGGAATAAGATACCAATCCCGGTCATAAAAAAAAGGTATGCCCTGTAGTCCGCCTTCACCCGAATACCCTTCCCCCAATACTTCTGGCTCATCTGCACAATGAAGAAGAAAAACAGCAGCACAGAGGGCACATAAAAAAGCCCCTGAGGGAAAAAGCAGGCAAGCGCGGCCCCGATTCCGCGAATCCCATATTCCATCAAAAACACAGTCAGCAGATTCCCGCCCAGAAACCCCAGCCAAAGCAGTCCCCCAAGCACCAGCGGAATCCCAAAAGGCGTCACCCCGCTGATCAGATACAACAAAAACCAGACACCTCTTCTCTCAAACAACCGCAGAAAGATCCCGCTCCCGGAAACACTTCCCGCCGCCCTGTCTGCCAGATAGACCCCCAGCAGACTGGTCTGATACCCCGCATAACTCCTCAAAAAATTACAACAAAGCACCCCCACTACAAATCCTCCTAAGTACAGGAGGAAAAACACATTCAAATATTTTTTCATAATCTCACCCTATATATTCTATGCCCTGCCCCCTGCGATTAGTACGCTCCTGTCTGTCACATCTTTTTTCTTCCGCCGCTGCTCCCGGGTAAACAGGCCCTGCAGCCATCTTTCTCTGCAATAAAAAAGTGCAGAATCTGCAGTGATATATAAAATATCATCGCAGCATTCTGCACATCTTTCCCGGTCCAGCCTACTTTGCGTAATCTACTACGCGGCTCTCCCGAATCACATTAACCTTGATCTGTCCCGGATACTCCAGTTCAGCTTCAATCTGTTTTGAAATATTCCGTGCCAGCAGTACCATATCGGAATCTGTTACGTGTTCCGGTACTACCATCACTCGAATTTCCCTACCTGCCTGAATAGCAAAAGATTTGTCCACTCCTTTGAAAGAGTTTGTTATGTCTTCTAATTGTTTTAATCTGTTGGTATATGTTTCTAAAGTTTCTCTTCTAGCACCAGGTCTTGCCGCGCTGATCGCGTCAGCAGCCTGTACAATGCAAGCCACCAGTGATGTGGGTTCCGTGTCTCCATGATGGGATTCCACGGCATTTATTACCACCTGGGACTCTTTATATTTTCTACATAAGTCAGCACCGATCTGAATATGGGAACCTTCTACTTCATGATCGATGGATTTTCCGATGTCATGTAACAGACCTGCACGTTTAGCCATGCGAATGTCTGTCCCAACTTCACCCGCCAGAAGGCCGGCAAGCTGTGCCACCTCAATAGAATGCTTTAAAGCATTCTGGCCGTAACTGGAGCGGAATTTCATACGTCCCAGCAGACGGATCAATTCCGGATGAATGCCGTGTACGCCAACTTCCAGGGCTGCGGATTCACCTTCTTCTCTCATCATGGTCTCTACTTCTTTTTGTGCCTTTTCCACCATCTCTTCGATTCTGGCCGGATGAATTCTTCCGTCCACAATCAGTTTTTCCAGCGCAATACGTGCTACTTCACGCCGGATCGGATCGAAACCGGACAATACGACTGCTTCCGGGGTATCGTCAATAATGAGATCTACGCCCGTAAGTGTTTCCAAAGTTCGGATATTGCGTCCTTCCCTACCGATAATACGGCCCTTCATTTCATCGCTTGGAAGCTGTACAACGGAAATTGTAGCTTCCGATACATGGTCTGCCGCACATTTCTGAATGGCTGTCACCACGTATTCCTTGGCCTTCTTATCGGCTTCCTCTTTTGCTTTGCTCTCCAATTCCTTGTAGAGCTTGGCAGTGTCAATTTTTACTTCGTCCTCAACAGTTTTTAACAAATAATCTTTTGCTTGTTCGGAGGTCAGGCCGGAAATTCTCTCCAGCTCTTGTACTCTCTGGTCATGTAATTCATCGACTTTCTTTTCTTTCTTTTTTAGCTCGGCTTCTTTTGCTGTATAATCTGCTTCTCGTTTTTCCAGGGCATCAGCCTTCTTGTCCACTGCTTCTTCTCTGGATAAAACACGCTTCTCATACTTCTGAAGTTCTGCCCGTCTCTCTTTTGTCTCTTTCTCCAACTCATTTTTAGTACGGAGATTTTCTTCTTTTGCTTCTAAGAGAGCTTCACGTTTCTTCGTTTCCGCAGATTTCAATGCTTCATCTATAATGCTTCTTGCTTTTACTTCTGCCGTTCCGATCGTCTCAGCATCTTTTTCAGTTTTTTTCTTAACTGAAATGTTGGCTGTAACAGGAACTGCAATCAGCAGCGTGATTACCACAGCAACAATTGCAACTATTACATAGATTGCCACAGGAGCACCTCCTTATTTAGTTTTCATTGTACAAATACAACAGTTTAATTTTATACTGTTTTTACTGAAAAGTCAACATAAAACCTATTTTTCTAAAAGACAAGTATGTGAAATCTGTCCAAGATTTTTCAGCAAAAATCCTCTTTTTCTTTTAATACGGACAAAATATCAGAGGAGGAAAAACCTTTTCTCATTAAATAGCCGTAAATTCTCTGCCGTTCTCTGTCATCCATGGGGCCGCTGCCCCTTCTTCTCTTCCTTACCAGTTCCCGGATCGTGTCCCTGCAGTCATCCAGCTCCGCCTCCTCCAGAACCTCCTCTATGATGCTTCTGTCCACACCTTTTTGGGCCAGCTCCATCTTCAGCCTTGCTTTTCCTCTGCCCTCTTTTTTACATTCCACATAATGCCGGGCATATCTTCTGTCATCCAGATATCCAAAAGATTCCACATACGCAAGTGCCGCTTCCACAGCTTCCCTGGGGTACTCACCTGCCTGCAGTTTTCTCTCAAGCTCCGCTCTGGTCCGGTCCATGCTCTCCAAAAGGTGCATGGCGCGCAGTTTGGCTCGTTTGGTGAGAACCTGTCCCACAAGCTCCTGATAAACCGGTCCTGGAATCTCCTGTCCTTCTTTTATTCCATAGCGAGACAGCTCGCCTTTGTAAATAACAAAGGCGGGCTGTCCGTCAAGTTCAATCCTGTATTTTTGTTTTGTTACAGCCTGTATTTTTGTGACAAGCATTATACAACCCCATTTTCCTTTTTCGTGCCCTGCGCTGCAGGTGCCTCCGCGGCCTTCATATCCGGTGCTTTTGTGTCAGAGGCTTTGGCGTCAGCCTTTTTCTCCTCTTTTGCACCTTTCTTGTCTTCTTCTGTATTTCCCTCAACAAGTCCGTAGTGTTCCCTGACTTTTGCTTCCACTTCTGCTGCCACGTCCGGATTTTCTTTCAGGTACTGTTTTGCATTTTCACGTCCCTGGCCGATCTTTCCGTCCTTATATGCATACCATGCGCCGCTTTTATTGATAATGCCCAAATCTGCTGCCAGATCCAGGATATCACCGGCTTTGGAGATTCCCTGGCCGAACATGATATCAAACTCTGCCTCTTTAAAAGGAGGCGCGATCTTATTCTTAACTACTTTGATCCTGGTACGGTTTCCAACGATCTCTCCGGCCTGCTTCAGAGCTTCAATCCTCCTGACATCCAGACGGATGGAGGAATAAAACTTCAGGGCACGGCCGCCTGTGGTGGTCTCCGGGTTGCCGAACATAACTCCGACTTTCTCACGGAGCTGGTTGATAAAGATAACGATACAGTTGGATTTGCTGATGACAGCCGTCAGTTTACGGAGAGCCTGTGACATCAGACGCGCCTGCAGACCCACATGGGAATCACCCATATCACCCTCGATCTCCGCTCTCGGAACCAGAGCCGCAACAGAGTCCACGATCACAATGTCCACAGCACCGGAACGCACCATAGTCTCTGTGATCTCCAGGGCCTGCTCCCCGTTATCCGGCTGTGAAATATAGAGATTGTCCACATCCACGCCGATATGCTTGGCATATACCGGGTCCAGAGCATGCTCTGCATCAATAAATCCGGCAATTCCGCCTCTTTTCTGTACCTCAGCCACCATATGCAGCGCCACGGTGGTCTTACCGCTGGATTCCGGACCGTAGACCTCTACGATCCTTCCTTTCGGGATGCCTCCCAGACCCAGTGCAATGTCAAGGCTGAGAGAACCTGTAGGTACTGTCTCCACATTCATATGTACAGAGGAATCGCCCAGTTTCATAACAGAGCCTTTACCAAACTGCTTCTCAATCTGTCCCAGGGCCGCGTCCAGGGCTTTTAATTTATCTTCTTTGACCATTTGAAATCTCCTTTATTCGATTCATCTCAATAATTTCTTCTTCTGTCATTTCTACGAACTTATGTTCGTATTGCTGTTATCATAATAGTACACTTTTCGTTCCTTGTCAACTGTTATTTTCCTGCCTGCAATACGCATCACACCCTTTCTGCGCGTTCTTTTTCTATGGGAATACCGGCGCAGCGGAATGCTGCTTGAACAGATAAAAAAGGCAGAGCTGCCTTTGACGGTATGTGTTCAGTATGTAGCATCTGGCGGGATTTGTCAAGAAAAAAAGGACACCGGATGTGTTCCGATGTCCCTGTGCACTGCTGTTTACTCCGTGCCCGGCAGGCCAGCGGTGTGTGAGAAGTGTCTACTGTGCAGATAACTGTGTCAGTACGCTTTTTACATGAGAAATCTCTTCCGGTGTCGCTTTCGCAGCGGGAACGTAATAGCTTTTTGCTCTGGCGATCTGATAGATCTCTTCCTGTGACATTTCACTCTGGTTTCTCATCTGTTTTAAAGCCTGTTTTAACTGGGCATTTTCTGTCTGGGGAATCATTTCACCATAGTGTACCAGTTCACCGTTGATACCAACCAGGGTATCTACTACCATTGTCTTATCTGTCATTTTTCCTACCTCCTACTGTAAATACTGCATAAGCTGCTGTTTGCTCTCCATAGCTGACTGTGCAGCCTTCTGGAAGAACTGTTTCACCTGTGGGTCCTGTGCCTCGTGTGCATAGTCCTGCATTTTGCAGTGGGTAGTCTCAAATCCGCCGATCAGATGGCGCAGATTCTGTAAGTCAAGTACTGAAAGTTCTGTCATGACATTTTCCTCCTATTTCTGTTTTTGGTGGTTCTAACACCGTTTTGTCTACAGAAATAGTATGGCAGGTCCGGGTTTTTCTTATTCTCATTTTCCCTGAATAATTCGTTTGCTGCCCAGATATGTGGTAAGGAAATATCCGCCGTAAATAACCAGCAGAACGGCCGCTGTGGTGACAATAGAGCCGAAACGGTTCACTTCTCCTATGGTGATCATCATCTTCCTAACAAACTGCAGACCAAAGACGGAATGCACCACTGCCAAACTGAGCGGCATGAGGAAAAATATCCCAATTTGTTTGAACAGGGAGCGGTTTATCATGCTCTCATCCGCACCGATTTTGCGCAGCACATCATACCGTTCACGGTTGTCTGAACTCTCTGAAAGCTCTTTCAGGGCCAGAATGGCTGCCCCTGAGATCAGGAATATGATTCCCAGGTATATGGCTACAAATGTAATGATCGTGGAAAGCCCCATGCTGGCAGACACAATATCTGTCCTGGTATTGCTGTAAATCCCGCTCTCTCTTCGCACAGCGTTGATCTTGATATCTGTCTCCTCCACGCCCTTTTTATCCTGCACGGCATAATTGGCTGCCAGAAACCCGCCTGTCCTCCAGGCTTCCTTCACCGCATGGTCCGGAAGTATATAGATTCCCGGATTAATACGGTTGGTCATCATCATGAGAAAACCGTCCTGGCATTCCTCGTATCTGGGTGAATAGGACACGCCGTCCAGCCGGATCTTCTCCCCCTTTTTCAGCATTTTGTCTCTCTGCAGTTTCACATCATCTATATTGCAGAGCACCAGATATTCCCCATCCCCAAGCTCATACTGTTCCCTGCCGTAAAGCTTTGCAAGGCGGTTGTAATCTGACAGTTTTACAATGTCCTCCGGCAGATTCGCGTCAAGGAACATAAAATTCTTTGTCACCTCGTCTATGTTTTCCCCAATAGTCATGCCCATGGTGAGCTGGTCTGTGGCATAGATACCCATATCCACATAGTCATCCTGAAAAGCAGTAAGGTCAAATCCTTCCTCCTGCAGTTTATCCGAAACAGAAATCCCTGCGCTCTCCCCTTCAGGCGGCATATATTCCGTATTCACATCCACCGGAGTCATTTCCTCTAAAGATACCCGGAAAGAGTGGTTTATTCCGAGACCGCTTGACAGCACTGTGATCGTCATAAAAAGCATAATGCAGATGACTGTCATGGCAAACACCGTGGTATTGACCTTGCTGTTGATCTGTCTGAGAACAAAAGCGTTTAAATCCTTCAGATAATATTTTTTATTCCGCTTCACCATGTGCAGAAGAAATCCTGACAGAGACCAGAAGATCAGGAATGTAGCCAGGCAGCCCAGTAAAATGATGATCCCGTAGGAACCGGTATCCAGCTTATCCGGTGTAACAGCTACCAGATAGTAGAGCACTCCCAGAAGCGCAGCGGAAGCAAGGAACAGCAGTATGCAGACTGCCGGCTTTTTCATTTTGATCTGCTCTGTCTTCTTCCCGGCAGATAAAAGGTCTATGAGGCTGCATTTTGAGATGCTGACAGTATTGAAGACCAGGACAGCCAGGTACATGATCCCAAAGTATAAAATCGTTTTGAAGAAGGCCGTTTTGGAAAATACGAAGACATAGGACTCCATATCCACCTCAAACATTTTCACCACCAGCACGGACATGAACTGCGCTCCCAAAACACCGATGAACAGTCCAACTGCCAGGGACAGAAGACCGATGAGAAAGGTCTCTCCCACAAGGATCCTGGATATCTGCCCTTTTCCCATTCCCAGTGTCATATATACCCCAAATTCTTTTTTCCTTCTCCTGATCAGGAAATTGTTGGCGTAAACGATGAGAAACGCCAGGATACAGGAAACAAACACGGAGACCCCGCCTAACATGGTGATCATGAGCCGTATGATCTCTTTTGTGGAGGAGGACAGATCCGTCATGGCCTGCTGGGAATCCAGGGAGTTGAAAATATAAAAAATGGCAACCCCCAGTATCAGTGTCATGAAATAGATAGCATAGTCCTTCAGGCTCTTTCTGATATTCTTGACCGAAAGCTTAAATAACATCGTTCAGCTCACCTCCCAGGAGAGTAACCACCTCGATGATGCGGTTGAAAAATTCTTTTCTCGTGTCCCTTCCCCTTACCAGTTCATTGAACAGCTTTCCGTCCTTGATAAACAGAATCCTGTTGGCATAACTGGCGGTAAAGGCGTCGTGCGTGACCATAAGGATTGTGGCAGCCATCTGCTGGTTCAGATACTGGAAGCTCTCCAGCAGCATCCTGGCAGACTTGGAATCCAGAGCGCCTGTGGGCTCATCGGCCATTACGATCTGCGGATTTGTTATCATGGCTCTTGCGCAGGCCACACGCTGCTTCTGGCCTCCTGACATCTGATAGGGATATTTCTCTAAAATGTCCTCAATTCCCAGCTTATCTGCGATCTCTTTTACCGACTTATGGATTTTCGCCGGGCTGATGCGCTGAATCGTGAGTGCCAGGGAAATATTCTCATAGGCGGTCAATGTATCCAGAAGGTTGAAATCCTGGAAAATAAAACCCAGCTCCTCTCTTCTGAACTGATTAAGGTGATTTCCCCTGAGTCTTGTCACATCTATATCATTGACGATGATCTTTCCGCTGGTCACACGGTCAATCGTAGAGACACAGTTGAGCAGCGTTGTCTTACCGCTTCCCGACGCTCCCATGATCCCCACAAATTCACCCTCCTCCACGGAAAAGCTGATTCCGTCCAGGGCTTTTGTCAGGTTACTTTTATTTCCATAATATTTTTCCACATTTGCTACTTCCAATACTGTATTCATGATGGTAACTCCTTCCTTGATTGATGATTCTATCATACAACCGTTTAAAAATCCATCCCATCGATTTGACTTACATTTATCTTTCAGATTTGTAAGGTTTTCCATGCGTTTTTGATAAAAATTAGCGATTTACTGAAAAATGTCATGTTTTTTTAAGTTTTTTTATGTATTTTCGACATATTTGTTATATAATGATATTACAAAACTTATTTGTGACAGGACAAACGTCCACGCCGGGTGAAACTCCTCCGCACCCCTGCGCAGCCAAATGTCCTCACAGGGAAAGGAAGGGAATTATATTATGGAACAACTGCTTTATCTCGTCCCTGTTATAGGGATACTGGGACTTCTCTTCGCCTTCTTTCTGACCTGCACCATAAAAAAACAGCAGGCCGGAAATGACAGGATGAAGGAGATCGCCTCCTACATTCATGAGGGGGCACAGGCTTTTTTAACGGCTGAGTACAAGATACTGATCATTTTCGTTGTGGTGTTCTTCCTGATTTTAGGTATCGCTCTGAAAAGCTGGATGACTGCAGCCGCGTTTCTTATGGGAGCGGTCTTCTCCTCCGTATCCGGCTACTGCGGCATGCAGGTTGCCACAAAGGCCAATGTGCGCACAGCAGGCGCTGCAAAGGAATCCGGCATGAAACAGGCACTTTCTATTGCCTTCTCAGGCGGTTCTGTTATGGGTATGTGTGTAACCGGCCTGGGCCTTCTGGGTGTCAGCCTGGTTTATCTTGTGACAAAAGATCGGAAGAGCGTCGTGTAGGGAAAGAGTGTA